>Ga0247610_10001273_pt1 | contig 31539 bp, 26 predicted proteins | sample 174DNAGHGhighgp2_FD_193483 | JGI IMG/M metagenome (GOLD analysis project Ga0247610, IMG submission 193483) | Sheep rumen microbial communities from Palmerston North, Manawatu-Wanganui, New Zealand - 1742 DNA GHGhigh gp2 | ecosystem: Host-associated > Mammals > Digestive system > Stomach > Rumen...
CCTGGTTGAAAGCCCTTGCCACAGGCATAGTGTCAGGAATCTCCAGTGACACACAGAAAGGCTTTAGCTTGATTGTGAACTATCCCAACTATGCGGATGGGAAACGAAGCTCCTATGATGTCACCTATAGTCATATCAGCGAAGCTGTCTGCAATTTTGGAAAGAATGTCAAGGCTGGTGATAATATCGCTCGATGTGACGGACTGCTGCATATTGAAGTGCGTTTCAATGGAGAAGAAACAGATCCCTTGGAGTTTCTGACCATGATACGCGACAATCTCATTGTAAACAGTCAGACAGATATGTCCGGGGCGAATCCTGAGATTGCCACTCTGGACTTTGACGTACATACTCCTTATGATGCTCAGCAAGGAGAGATAGACCAACTGATGATGCGCTATTTCGGTAGTTATATGACCGATTTGCTTAAAGGCAACTATCATGTGCCAGGCAATACAGAGAGGGATTTGCGTGACGTTATCGCCGAGGGTGCAAGAGGCGGCGCATATTATGAGCATACGCCATCTATGCTTAACCCTCTTGGTCTTGGTCAACGCAGTTTCTCCATTATCGAGCGTGTCCAGACAATTCTGATTACGGACTTCCTGAATTATCTGGCATTGATGCACAGAGTCTTTCTGTCCTCGATGAGCGAAATCGAAAAAAAAAAGCTTCTGACAGGGCTGTAGAAAGTCAGGGAGTCTTAGACCCATTGGCCGACTTTGAGATAGACATCCAGAGTTTCGACATCCAACGGACGGTTAGCGTTTATCCTGACAGGGACGGTATCGTGTGGTGGACAAAGGCTTGGTTCAACGGACGCAAGAAAGGAGAACGAGCCATAGAAATTACAAGAGCATTGGCCATTAAGTTCATCCATGATGATATACAGAAAGATGAATGGCTGGAAGAGTTCTTTCCCAAGCAGATGGAAGTCCTCCATGCGGCACTCGCACAGACCAGGGAACAAGTAATCAATCAGTATCAACAGACAGTAGTTTAGCTATTATGGCAGACAATAAAGACATTTTCATTTCTACAGTTCTTCCCATCATGGATAAAGTCCGTGATGACCTTCAGCGTAAGCAGGTGAACGAATACGTGCGTCACAGCAATTCATTTGGTGCGCTGATGGCTGGTGCTGCAGGTCCTGACGGCGGAATGGCTGCCACGGACGCATATATCAATACGATATATTACATTGGGGAGTGGAATAGCAAGACTGTTGATGACTACATCGAGATGGTTAAGGCAGAACTGAAGAAGAAAGGGGTTGCTGTCGATGCTGTTTTGGAAAAGAAAATGATAGATCATCTGATTGAACAGCAGATGCCTAAGTCCACTACAGATTATATCCTGCGGAAAGCCGCAGAAGGTACAATCTTCTATTTTCCGCAACGTGCCAGGAGAACCGCCCTGCAAGATCATATCAACAAGGAGGGTGAAAAGAAATACAATCCTTCTCTTTGGGAAGATGTGACCAGTACCATTCTTTCTTGGGCAGGCAATGCTGCTTCAACAGGAGGTGTCGGTGGTTTTTGGGGGCAAGCCGCTTTGGATGTTGCCGTAGAGGGCGGTAACAGTCTGGCTAGAGGTAAGCAGGAAAAATATCTTGCCCAACAAAGAGAACTGGGTAAGAAAGAGGTTGCAGCCGTCTCAAAACAGAAAGTAACCATCCCTAAGTGGATGCTTACTCAGATGGGCTTTGAAAGAATTGGTGATGCAACAGACAAACAACTGGAAAGAGCTGCTAATTGGGCAAAGTCCAATGCTGCCAATTACCGTAACGCGGTCAATCAAGCTCTCGACAAAGGAGAAAGAACCATTAAGTCATCAGGGAAGAATACCTTGATGACTGTCTCTGAAGGAACGATGCGAGCTATGCAGTATGAAGCATTTGCCAAGGCTATAGGCAAAGAGCAGAACAGTCGCAAGGAGCAAGAACAGCAACAGACATCAAATTCTCAAATTGCGGAGGCAGAAGAACACCCCCAAACGACTATGGCAGCAACAGATAGCAAACAAGATAATTCAGAAGCAAAGGAGGAACCCAACGTACAGAACCAAAGTCCGCAAACACAGCCAATGATAAGTCCTACGGGAGATTTCAGCGGATGGAATAACCTGTTGGATTCGCTTGGACTGTCAGGTGCAAGTGATACCTTCAGGTATTTGGGTGTCACCCTTGCCACTTTGCCGGATATGCTATTGGGCGTTTTCACTGGTCGCACGAAATCATTAGGATTGAACAAAAGTACAATGATGCCACTTGCGGCACTTATCGGCGGTTCCTTCATCAAGAATCCGTTGCTAAAAATACCCATGATGCTCTATGGAGGTGTAAACCTCGTCAACAAGGTCGGTCAGGAAGCACTCTCTGAAATCCGCCAGACAACTTCACAGAACATTCGATACAAGCAGTATGCTGATGAGGAATTGAATACACGAATCAGTAATCCCCATGTAGAAGGTAATGTCCTGATTGTAGATATAGACCATGTGCCTCGTATTGTAACCATGCCCCCGTCGCTGGCAGAAGCCTACCAGTCAGGGGCAATACCCATAAACACCCTTGCTAATCATATCCTTGCCAAGACAGACCAGATGCAGCAGTCAAGCTACGTTGGTCAACAGGCACAAGATGTGGCAACTCACTATGAGCAAGGGCAGGAGCGTGAGCAGGTAAAAGGTATTAGATAGTATTAGTGAACTAATTCATATACAATTTCCAACCATTAAATGATACGATAATTATGGCAGAAGAAGTAATCCAGAAAAAGACAGGCGCAGAACGTCAAGCTGCGTTCTTGGTAACAGCACTCGAACGTGCAAGTGAACAAAACGGTGTCCTTCTGAATGGCACCAAGAAGCAAAAACCACGATTCTTTGACAAGGGACTTCGTGTGAACCCCGTGAATGCCCTTATTATGGCGATTCACAGTGACATGGGCGGCTATAAGACAAACAGCTATGTCCAGTTCAATGACACAAAGAACCGTGGTGAAGCCATCCGTAAAGGCGAAAAGGGTGTGCCGTTCCTTTGGACAAACACCAGTGAGTATGTCAACAAAGACAATGCTGAAGACAAAATCAGCCGAGAGTCATTCAAAGCTCTTTCGGAATCTGAACAGGCGCAATACAAGCCGAGTCCGAAGGAAGATGTCTATGTCTTGTTTAACATCGACCAGACCACCATGCCCAATGTGCATAAGGAAGACTATGACAAGCAGGTACAGCTCTATGGTGGTGCAGCATCGGTACAGGACACTTCCTACATGGACAAGGAGGACAAGGCAAAGCGTATCAGCGTGAACCAGTTCATACTGAATATGCGTGACAACCTTGTACCCATTCGTAAAGATGCCACGGGCATTGCCCATTATGACCCACAGCGTGATACCGTGTATGTACCAGCTCAAAAGGGCTTCCCAACCTATGCGGACTATGTTCAGGAAGTGGCACGTCAGGTCGTTCATGCCACAGGAGTCAATGGACGACTTAATCGAGATGGTGGCACAGCCTTGAAAGAATCACTGGTGGAAGAACTTGCTTCCGCTGTCAAGATGCTAGATTTCGGAATGCCAGCGAAATTACGTCCAGAAACCATGAAGTCACTTCCTGAAATCATAGAGAAGATGAAAGAAGACCCTCAACTTGCACAGGATGTCCTTCGTGAGGTAAACCGTACAGTCGGCATGATAAAGAAAGCCGAAAATGGAGAAAAGATACAGATTATCGAAAAACCAACTGATGAGCGTCAGCAACAGTGGGCTTCACAATTCCCGATAGCAGAGGTGCCAGAAAAATTCTCTGCCATCACCATGCTGAAGGACAATGAAGGAAAATGGACGTTAGCCATGAAAACGGACAATAATCCTCTCCTTGCCGTTCATCCATCCAAAGAGGATGTGAGCTTATATTTCGATGTCATCAAGAATGACCATGATGAAGCACATGTTCAAGAGTTCCGAACACAGATGGCTCAGAAATATTATTCCTTGCTCGGAAAGAGTCAAGCAGAACCCGTCAACCTGTTCAAGAGTGAAGCCAGTCAGGAGGCTCTGGACTTAATTTCAAAGGTCAATGCCTTCAAGACAAAGGATTCCAAAATCCTCCTTGTTGCCACTATAGGCGATGAAAAGCAGAAGCCAAGGTATGTAAGCCAGGAACAGTGGCAGCGTTTGTGGCTTGCAGATGACAAGCAAGACTATAAAAAACATTTGGCAGCAGCCCTCTATTCAGATGTCCTTGCCAGTAAATTGGAAGAGACAAAAGAAAGGGTTGCTCCGGAAGTTGATGGTACAAAGCTCCATGAGGAACAGGAACACAGAACTAATCAACAAGAGGCGACTCGTCAAGAGACTGAGAAAAAGGAACAAGATAAACGCCGAAACTCTCCTGAACAGAAAGAGAAGGAACGTCAAGCGGAGAAAGCAAAGGAAGAGGCAACAAAGCAAGAGACTAAAGCCGTGGCCGCTATCGCGCTTTCTCCAATGATGAAGCAATTCATGGATTTGAAGAGCAAGCATCCCGACGCACTGCTTTTGTTCCGTGTAGGTGACTTCTACGAGACTTACCAAAATGATGCAAGGAAAGCAGCCAACGTACTGGGTATTACCCTCACAAAGAGTTCAAAATCAAAAGGACCTGATGGCAAGCCATTGGAGATGGCAGGTTTTCCACACCATGCCCTTGACACATACCTGCCTAAACTAATCAGAGCAGGTGAGCGAGTAGCTATCTGTGACCAGTTGGAGGATCCTCGTAAAGCCAAGCAAAGCAATGAAGAATCACAACAGGTGACCAAACAAGAAGTAAAAGAAATAGTTTCTCCTGGTAAGAAACAAGAAGAGGAACAGCATAGAAGTATTCATCGTTAATGAGGTGTTATGGCAAATAAATCAAGACAGCAGTACATTGACCAATATGCTGAATATGCAATGGAGCAGATGCGTAGGTATGGCATACCTGCTTCTGTGACGCTTGCCCAAGGCATTATTGAATCTGCAAATGGAAAGAGTACACTTGCCCGGACTGCCAACAATCATTTTGGTGTAAAGGGCGAGTTTAACGGTGCTTACGTCCTTGCCAATGATGACAAGCCCAATGAAAAATTCAAGAAATACGATAACGTAGGACAGAGCTATGAGGACCATTCCAAAGTCCTCATGGCCTCACGTTATCAGAGGTATGTCGGAAATCTTTCTCCTGATGACTACAGAGGATGGGCTGCAGGCATCAAGGCAGGAGGTTATGCTACGGCTGGCAATTACGTAAATACCATCGTAGGTGTCATAGAAGGCAGTAATCTTCAGAAGTATGACCAAATGGTCATGGAGCAGATGAAGAGGGAGGGGAGGCAGTTTGGAACAGCCTCCAATCCTTTAAAGGCTGGAGCATCGGCAACACCATCCGTTAATAGCGATTTGAAGGCAACAGGAATGGATTTGCCACAGGGCGAATACAGTATGCCAGTCAAGCGTGACACCTTCATGCTGATTACCTCTCCTTATGGTTCACGAAAAGACCCGATGGACAGAAGCAAGACACAGGTACATCATGGTATCGACATCAAAACCAATGGTGATGCAGTCTTGGCAACTGAGAATAACGGTACAGTAGTGGCTGTCAATCACAATACCAATACTGGTGGTGGTAAGACCATAACCGTAGAGTATTCACGTCCAGACGGCAGTAAGACTCAGGTGCAGTATATGCACCTTTCTCAAATCGACGTTAAGAAGGGCGATACCGTACAGGCAGGCCAGAAATTGGGCGTGTCAGGAAATACCGGCACCCGTACAACTGGTGAACACCTGCATTTCGGTGTCATCAATATTTCTTCTGAAGGAAAACAGCAATGGGTCAATCCAGCAGCTTACCTTGCTGAAATAAACCAGAAAGGCAATCTGTCAAAACAGGCTCAATACAATGGAAAGGACTTGTTGGCGCAATACCAAGCAGGTGGCACACAAACGGCTCCACAGGCTACGGAACAGCAACAGCAAGTGTCGCCTAATGATTGGCTGACGATGCTGATGTCTTCTGATGATTCAGCCTTGGGACTCAATAGCAATGGTGAGAATGGAGGTCTTTTGGATTCAATAATGAAGATGTTTATGACCATGCTTTTGCTCAGTATGCAGATGGAGAATAAAAGCAAGGAGGAAAAGATGCAATCTGTCACAGACGCTTTGGTAAACAGACGGATTGAACTTAGTAGTTTTGCGCCCAATCTGAAATCAGTTCTACTCTCCATCAAGGACAATGGTACGGCTATTCTCACTACCGATGACGGAAAACAGCAATATGTTCATGAACTGACAGCTGCAGAACAGGCGAGACTATCGCAAATTCTTGGAACTGATGTGGACGATGCCGTCAAACGTCAACGTATTGGCAGTATGATAAACGGCATTACCTTTTCCCAGCAAGCATCGCAAAACTACGAGCAGATTGCTACTCAGCAACAATCTCAGGAACAGAATTTACAAAGAAAATAAGTATTCATTAAAAGTTTAAGACAATGATTAGAGCAGATGTCAACATGACCGGCACAATTAAAAGAAGTGCCACCGCAAAAACAGACAAGAACAACAATCCTTATCTGTCATTTATCGTAATGGTCAAACTCCCTAATGGCAAAGGTAAGGGAAGAGACCTTGATGTTCTCGTAACGGTACCAGAGGGTAAGAAACGTGACCTCTCCCTTTATGCCGAAAATCGAAGAGTTACGGTACAAGGAACACTTGACATTAGAAAAAAAGGAGAAGACCTTGCTTTCTATCTCACAGGGAACAAGGTTTCCGTCAAGGATGTCCCAGATGAAGACGGCATAACGGGTGAGCTTCATTTCAGAGGTCGTCTGAAGAACGAAAATATCTATGAAGAGAAGAGTGATCGTAATGGAAATCCGTTCCTGTTGTTCTCGGCATATTCATCGGAAAAGGTTGGAGAAAACTTTGTAAGCACCTGGGTTCGCTTTCTCCGTTTTCCCGAAAAAGGAGCATCTATTGACACCGTGAAACCTGATTGGATGCAGCCGAAGACCAAGGTGAGCATTGAGGGAGAACTGCAACTCAGCCTGTATGAGAAGCAGATTCGTATCTCATGTCGTGTCAAGGACATGAAGGAATACGTAAAAGAAAACAGTCAAACCAACTAATATCAGGACAATGGCAAAGAAGAACTATACACCTAATGCTGATGGCAGAAGTGCAGAGGACAAGGCTCTGGATAAGTTCGCCGAATTGATGATTGAGAAGATTTCTAATCTGCAAGGCGACTGGAAAAAGCCGTGGTTTTCTCCACAGGCAGCCCAATTGCCTCGGAATCTCAGTGGTCGTCAGTACAATGGCATGAACAGTATTATCCTGATGCTCATGCAGGAAAAGAACGGTTGGCAGACATCCCGTTATGCCACATTTGACCGTATCATGGGATTGAACTTTGTCAAGGACAAACAAGGTGGACGAACACCAGCACTTGACGAAAAAGGTGAAAAACTCCCTATGGTATCAGTCAATAAGGGAGAGAAGAGTACGCCCGTCATGCTGACTACATTTACGGTAGTCCATGCAGAGACAAAGGAGCGTATCAAGTACGATGATTATAAGCAGATGAGCGAAGAAGAACGTGCCAAATACAATGTATATCCAAAACTTCAGGTTTACAATGTATTCAATCTTGACCAGACAAACATGAGAGAGGCACGTCCCGAAATGTATGAGCAGTTCCTGAAAGAGTCAAAGGGTGAACTGGAAGCATCAGACAAGGAGATGAAGAATTTTCCTGCCATCGATGCGATGATAGATAAAGACCTATGGGTTTGTCCTATCAAACCCACACATGGTGACAATGCCTATTATAGCATCAGTAAAGATGTCATTGTCGTACCAGAGAAGCAACAGTTCATTGACGGGGAATCTTTCTACACGAATCTCTTACATGAGATGAGTCACAGTACTGGTTCGGAAAGTCGTTTGAATCGTATCAAGCCCGGACAAAGCTTCGGAAGTGCGGAGTATGCCCGTGAAGAACTGGTGGCAGAATTGACGGCTGCATTGGTGTCTTCGCAATATGGAATGACGAAACATGTAAAGTCAGACAGTGCTGCCTATTTGAAAGGCTGGCTTACGAACCTGAAAGAAGATCCTTCGTATATCAAGACAACGCTGTTGGATGTGAAGCGTTCCGCATCATTTATCGGTCAGCGTGTCGATGCTATCAATATGCGGATAGAGCGTGATGGCGTAAATGCCGACTTCTCAGACATCCGAGAACAGAACAAGAGTTATGCTCCGACTCATCAAGCATCAGTGCCAGGCAACAATGCAGTGGTGACAGAAGAGGAGCCAAAGCAGGAAGAGTCAAAGACTGAACAACAGGTAAATATAGCGGCACGCGGGGTTGACCCGCCTCGATTTCACCGTTGACAGTCCTTCAGGAAACCAGATAGAGGTGTTGTTTACGTTCAATGCGGACATGGCAGAAATGTATTTCGGTTCCACAACGATTAACGTGGACTCTGGTACGGCTATGTATATGCTACGTCAGAAAGAGACCATGCCACAAGGAAAGGCATGGGGAGAGTCCTTTCCAAGCGTCGTTAATCATACCTCGTCCAGTGTGGCACGTCATCATCCCGATTTCATTGCAGCCAAAAATGGCGATTTCGATGCAGCAATACGCCTTGTCAACGACCTTGTGAAGGATGATAAGGTGATGGAGGTAGCAGAACTATACCCAGATGCCCATATTGCTTACATTCATCGTATGCAGGGTGAGCGTATCAATATGATTCCAGCCGCCTATGCCGCCAAGTTCGCTGCTTTGGGAATGAATGTTGAACACGATATCATTGCCATCACCAATGTCTCACATACAAATGCGTCAGACATAGACCGTCTTGGCCGACGAGTGCGTTTTGACGGAGAGGTGACAAAGGGCGCAAGCTATATCATTCTGGATGACTTCATTACCTCTGGAGCCGAGTTGCGTGATATGCGAGACTATATCTCCAGCAAGGGGGGCAATGTGGTGGCCATCACAACATTTGGGCACGGCAGTTTCGGAAGACTCCGTGACATAAGGATTGATAACGATTATAAGAACAAATTAAAGGAAGCCGGTATTACCGACAGAGATTTAAGAAAATATGGCATCGCATCAGAAATCGGCTGTCTCACCATCAGCGAGGCAGCAAAGCTTACCAGAATGGTTAAGTCCCGAACAAAGGACAGAACTGCGTCAGACAGCGAAAGACTTCCAAGCCTACGTCAGTTCCAGTCCTCAGTTTCAGCAGTGGCAAAGGAATTACCTGCGTCTGAAGAAAGAACGAGAGTGACAATATCGGCAGTGGAAACAAATGCTCCACGCACATACATTCGACGATAATAAAAAGGCATGGCCACGAAGAGGGTCATGCCTTTTAATATCCGATTGTTTTTAGATAGGTAATGTTTTCAATACTCAAAGAAGCCGAAGGGCGGCTCACCATGTAATTCGAAATGCTTCTGGGGTAAAGCAGTAGGTTCAAAGATTGCGGTACCCATGTGTGATTTCAATTGGATTTTACCTGTATATCCCATCAAATTCTTCTCGATATACAGTTCTGATATCCCATGTAAGTCATTGCCGTTTTCGTCCGTATATTTGTGATAATATTCGGGACGATGAATGAACACGACCAAATCAGACGCTTCCTCGATGGTTCCAGAGTCACGCAAATCACTGAGCTTCGGATAATCAAAGGGAGAATCTTCTTTCGTTGAACGACTTGTCTGGGAGAGGACGATAAATGGAATATGAAGTTCCAAAGCGAGAGCTTTGAGACTATAGACCGTGTCTGCCACCTCGTCGTTTCTCGTTCTGTTAGGATTATACCTTGGCTGGATTAGTTGCAGGTAATCCACGAATACAGCCTTTACATTGTTATTTTGGGCAAACATCCGGATAAGCTCATCAATTCTTGCTATATTGATGCCAGGCATGTCATCAAAGAATATTGGTGATTCGCGTATGACATTTATACCTCTTTCAAGATTATCCCACTGTTCTACGGAAAGCTGTCCACTCATGATTTGGTCGAGAGGAATTTTACATACGCAGGAGAGAAGACGCTTTACCAACTTCTCTCCGGTCATACTTGGAGAGATATAAAGAACAGTTTCTCGTCTGTCTATGGCAATGCTCTTCAGCATTGAAAGAGCGAAAGCCGTTTTGCCCATAGAAGGTCTTCCTGCTATTGTTATAAAATCACCTTCTTGAAAGCCGTGTGTGATTTTGTCTAAACTCTCTATGCCAGACGAGAGACCAGATATACCGTTGCCACTGACAGATGTGGTTTTTATGTTCCTCATAAGGATGTCTGCGGTGTCTTTAATTTTTTTCGTATTATTCATATTACTCATCAATATGGTATTATCGCCTAAATGTTGTCTTTTTGTTATCAGTAGTACTTATAGCGTTGTCAGGACTTGTTTTGGAGGCAGAATGATGAACTTCATGGAAGGTGTTCCGAGTGGTAAAATCAACGATGGATACATTCAATCCTCTACGTTTAGCAAAGCTTATCATGTGTCCAGTACCTCTACTTTTGCCATCCCAGAAGGCTATCAAGGCATCAGCTCTCTTTGCCATCTCAGCGTTACGGATTAAGCCTGCACCTCTGCCGAATTCTCGCCATTGGGCCGGATGTAATTCACAATCCAGCCCGACTTCTTTAGCGAACCGCTCACCGAGTGTATCTGCGCCCCTTGCATGACCAGATATGATGATGACATGATGCGTTTGTAATTTGTCCTGAAGTACGGCCAGACAGTGCTCCTTCAGTAACTGATAGTCACCGAAGGAGCGTCCACCAGCTATGATAACCCTATAGTCATTCGGTTTTCTGTCCATTCATCATTTGCTCATCAAGCTCCAGATATAGTGATACTTTGCTGTAACGGTTATCCTTAGGATTGTCATATTCCTTGATGCCTCCTAATGAAACACTTTTCATTTTCTCCGTCGGAACACCACGCTTTTGCAGTTCTTTAGCAATGAACCGTGTTCTTGCCTGACTCAGTTTGTCATTGATGTTTTCCGATCCTGTGGAACTATCTGCAGCACCTGCGATATGAACCTTCAATTGGTGTTCGATTGCGACTTTCGCCAGTTCGTCGAGGTTTATCAGCTGGGAATTGTCAGTTAATTCTGCTTTGCCCAACTTAAAGAAGAAAAAGATTGGTATATTCAAGACATTTGGCGTTTCAGCCAATGATTCCGGAATAAAAGAGTGATTATCGCCGTTCATATTTCTCATTCTGGAACGTAGTGATAACAGACCTCGATAATTGTTCTTTCCGTTCTCGCTGTCATCAAACAGATAGCCATACTTGTCGAGCAATCCTTCAATTTCAAGGATCTTCTTCAGCTCGTCCAAAGTCTTGCGGTCAATGTTGTGTTGGCTTGTCAGCAGCTTATTAGCCTTCTCTAACTTTTCTGTGTATGACAGTAGATAGTCGTTTTGATTGATGTAAGGAATCGGGTCAATGGCATGTTTCCACCCTGGGTTGCCCAAATTGACACCAATTCCCAAAGATAGAGAAAACATGTTATCACCCAGTTTACCTCGTTCTCCAATTCCATCGAAGCCTCTGAAAGTGGAGAAACCTCCAAGTTCTCCAGACAGGAAGAAGTGAGGTGTGATATGGTAACGAGAATACACCCCATATGTAAGGGCGAATTGGAAGTTCCTTTCCTTGCTGCCATCGGGTAGCAAATCAGTATAGCCATGTGTCAAGCCTGCTCCAAGATAAGGGGCGAAATCCCATTTCGGCATATTGTCTGAAGACCTGCGGAACAGATTTGCCACATTGTACATCAAGTCTGCGTGTACCAGTTGGAAGCTCGTCTTGCTTAATTCGCTGTTCATGTACTTGAATCCTTGAAAGGAAAGTCTCGTGCCGACGTTTGGCGTGAGCCATTTGCCCAGATAGGCATTGAATGATGGAGTAGTTCGGTCAAAGAGATCTCCACAGCCCAACGGTTTGCCGATGAAAGCGGACGCTCCGCCTTGGATTCCGACGAACCAGTGCTGGCTAATCTTTCCAAGCTGCACATAATCGGTTGTGAATGTAGGTGTCAACCGATGTAAAATCGGGTTGTCAACTGGAGCCTGGTGAAGTGTGTCAACCAGTCCATTTTTTGCGCTTGCTGTCATTGAGAGAGCAAGCAGTGTAATTAACATTGCTTTTTTCATTGTTCTTTTGTTTTATTTATTACTAATATTACTGAAAATACTCATGTTACCTGTATTACTGATATTACCGTCCTCGTTTGATTTTTCGTCCAGCAGGTTTCATCATGGCGGCAGATTGAGCAATACATTTCATCCACCATCTTTCATCATCATCATCTTTGTCGCGTCCCCAACCAGAGAGATTTCCACCACCGCCACCGCCATGCGTCTCTGCGTATTCTGTAGCAGCATTGACATAACGTAAAGCAAGTAGCAAAGCACAGTTGATGACATCCTGAGATTTTTCTGTCAGTTCCGTGAATCCAGATTCCTGCAAGATTTCCTTTTGGCTTTCACTAAGAGTAGGTCTCAATGGCTCCATCGTTTGCATCAGCATCTTATGATATGTCATGTTCATATTCGCTTTCAGATAGGCTGCTTCCTTATCTATGTCGTCACCATAGTTTTCCTCAGCGCGTCGATGCTCAGACTTCATAGCCATTAGTTTCTCTTTTGCCGTTGCGATGTCGTTGTTCGTGTCGTCGAGCATACGTTGCCTTTCAGCCAGCTTCTGGTCGATACCATTCAGCTCTTTTCTCAATTCAGCCAGTCTTTGGGCGAGTTGTTCATTGTCTTGGCCATCTTGCCCGAATTGACGTGCGATGAGTTCTATTTCTTCATTAATTTTTTCTTTTCTTGCCTGTAAATTTGCAATCATGGTGGAGATGCCTTTTAACTTGATTTCCATGCGGTGTATTTGCTTTTCAAGTCCTTCTTTGGTATTCTCCAACACCTGTACTTCTCTGACAAGATCACGCTTATATTCTTCCGTTGAGCGATGTTTTGCCCCAGTCTCTGCCATATTGCTGCCACGCTCCAGTCCCCAATGCTTGTTTACCTCTTCGTAAAGGGCATCGTGTCGTTCTCTCAGTGATGCACTTTCTTCTGCAGGGTTCTTTCCAAAGACACTTGTCCATGAAATCCTGTTTTTATCTTCATCCACGGGGATGACAGTGCAGTGGCAGTGTGGGTTCGTCTCGTCAAGATGGACATAGAAACTGACTATGTTATCTTCTCCGAAGTGTCTTGCGGCGAAATTATACACCTCAACAGCCCATTTCTCAATGTCCTTGCTTCTCGTCAAGTGGGAGTTGTCTGCTCCTTTTGAGAAATCCACCTTCTGGTCACCAAAGGCAATTTCCAGCATACGTTCCCTGCTTCCTCCGAATATCATCTGTGCGAGAATACGCTGTTTACGCCTTACATCCTTTCTGGCATTTGGATTTTTGATGCCACGAGCAGAAAGGATGTCATCCATTTTTTGCTGAATGGATTTGGATGTGTCTATGGGCTGCACTATTCCTCCTTTTGTCACTTCAAAGTTAAGATGAGCACGTGACGGGTCATAGTTAGCCAGGCTATCCTTGGCTTTCTTGTCCCAGAGGTTATCTGACCATTTTCTCTGCTGTTCGTTACTCTCGGCATTACTGATGCCGTCGGTATTCGAGCGCATGTCCATGACTTGTTTTCTTTCTGACATATTTTCCGTGTTTTGATAATAATCTGCCTGAGCTTGCTCCCCGTAGGAACTCCTTTGGAGAGGCAGCCTAATGTGTTAACGGAAGTTAACTCTAATTAGGCTTAGAGTTCTTAACTCATTCCATCCCTGTATTCGACTTTCGCTTCCTTGTTGACTGAGCGAGCAAGCTCGTCGTCGAGGACTGCGAATCATGCGATGCAAGCATCGTATCAGTTGTAGGGTGGGAGGTTGAAGATAACGAATGGTTGTTAACCATCGTGTTCATGTCCTGGAGTGAAATAGCGAAAGCATTGATGTGCTTTTTCTTGACGATAACGGACATGGATTCAAGTCCCTCTATGAATTTCTGAACTGTAGGTCTGCTCCATCTCCATATCTTTGCCAACTCGGTATATTTGACCAGCAGTTCAGGATATGCAGAAGATGCGTTTGCGTCATTTGTGTCTGGGTCAAGAATCTGTTCTACGAGCCAGACAAAAGCATCGTAACGAGAATACTTGTGATTGTCCTGAGACTTCAGAAACAAGACAAGCTCACTGTCAAGCAAGAGGGATTGTTTGGTTCTATTTATAGGTTCTTTCATTGAATCAACAGTATTTGAGTTTTACAGATGATTGTTGGCGAATAATGTCAGTTGAAATAGGCATCGATGAATTTCTTGTCCACATCTTTTTCTCCGGCATGATTCTTATAAAAGTTCTCCATACCTTCCTTTGGGAAGAGGTAAGAGAACTCCACAACGAATGCCAATGAGATTGCCAACGGTAACAGATGAGGAATGAAAGCCATGATGACACAAGCCATTGTCATGCTCCATCGTAGATAACGCATTTTGCGTATCTTCGAAAGCATTACTACGCTGTGTTTGGTGAAATAGAGGAAAAAGACGATTGGTAGTGACAGCATGACACCTTTGTCTTGTGGAAAGACATTATAGTATGCAGGATGGAAAAAGGTTAGTATTAAGGCAAGGATGTTTGCCGCCATTTTCCTTGTGCTGGGGTCAAATGTCATCCGAAGGCATAATCTGACCATGAAGTGGCAATGCCTGTTATACATCAATACAGGAAGTAACACCAGTAATACTGGAAATATGAAGAATATTATTTTTGCTGTCATTGTATGATAGTAATATGGATAATATCCTCTAACCGTTTTCCAAATAGATATCGTATGATGTCCTGACGAGTTTCAGTTTCAATGCCTGAAAAGAAGCTCTTCGTACAATTACCTCGATGTCAAACAGCGTTGGCTCACAATTGTCAATCCGCTGTGCAAAATCCACGTCCCTCCGAGCGATCTTCTTGATAATTCTATCGATGTCGTTCTCATAGATGTTCCATGAGCTTCGATTGATATGGTTCTTCGGGAGGTACGTTATCATGATATTGAGAACAAGGCAGGTTGACTTCACAAGCTTGTCACCTTGTTGAGTCATATACTGCCTTCTCACTCGTGGAATCACAGCACGGTATTTAGTGCTGTTTGAGTTGATGATGTCAGCTATCTTATATAACAGTTCGGCTCTCATTACATGGTACAAAACAAAGCTAACAATTCCGATACGTCCATTGCCTGGATAAAGTTGAAACTCTGGACATGGGCTTTTAGGTCTTCTTCGAGATCGCTCTCCATCGTATCAAGAGAATCATACACAGATACGTTCAAGCCGTCAACGAATTCTCGGTCATCCGAAATGAGGTTGATCTTGCACATTATCTTTGACCCTGCAGGGCTTGCAAAGAAACAGCAATGATGAATCCTTGGATTGTCCTTGTTAGTCCCGTGGAAGAGCAGGGAAAGCTCCATACCGTCATCAAGGTCATCCATGACCAGACCAATAGGAAGTTTTTCTTCCAATGAGAAGAACAAGATGGCAGAGTCATCCGTGATGTCAGTTTCATCGGGGCCGTTGCTCCCGATAAGTCTTGGTAGCATTAGCGGAGCCAATGCCATGAATTTGGTTACTTCTTCTTTAATCATAATTTTGGGAATTATAAAGTGAGTACATACATTTTCAGAAGTTGTTGGGGAAGCAAGTAGTTCAACGCCCTTTGGTCTATGTCAAATGTCTTGGCAAACTTTGTTGACTTAGGCAGTTGAGAGATGACATAGTTGAACTGGCTACGTTCCTGTGGTGTGAGAGTAGCAATGGAAAATTGATCGATGCTGATAAATGGTTGTATTATCATCCATAGATAGGCATTTCCCTGAGCTTTGTTTTTCATCTGTTGTTGGTTTATGTCCGTGATGCAAACAGTAGAGTTCTGAAGTAATCTCCGCACGGTTCTCATAGACATATATACCATTGCATCCCGGGCATTTATTTTACCGTCTTTTGCTGCCAGAAAGATATTCCGGCATATACTTTCTGTTTCTTGTGTGATGTCTGCTAATGGTTCCTTGTCCATTTCATAGAGATGGGAAAGGAATGAACGGAAGATAATGTCTTCCTTGCCGATGAAGTCAAGCATGTCTTTTTTATTGTTGACACCATTGACTTTTGTTTCTCTAAGTAGTTGTCTGTATTTATGAAGGATGGTTGGCTTGTTCCCGTCTATCATTGGGATGCTGTCTAAGGCAAGGAAAAATGGTTGTGCTTCGTTGACGGCTTCCTGTAACTCCTTATCGTTGTGGAAAGATGATGTTTGTTCTTTAATTTTCAACACGTCCTCATAGGAATACCTCCATGTTTCTGTCAATCGAAGAAACTCAAATCGAATGGAATCATGTATTGCAGCGAATCTTCCAGCACAAGAGGCATCTTTTAGGAAAACAGAATCCTTCATGAGATAATGGAACACAGTATCTGAAGTCTCTCTCCATTTGATTGCCTCTTTGCAAAAAGTCGATGTGTTGGAGCTTTTCATCGTCTTTACGTTTCCGAGGAAGTTCTGATAATATGTCAAGGCATCATCTGCGGACTTGAAATTTAGCGAGTCACCATTGGAACATGCAGATAGTATAATCATCGAAACTAATAGAAGGGTAGGAAGAATTGAATGAAGCAGCTTTATTGCTCCAGTCTCATGTGCAGCATGACTCATGAATAATTGCTCTTTTTTCATCATAATTTAATAATGTTATCTTTTGGGGTGCAAAATTACAATATTTTCCTCAAAATCTTGTTGCAAATGCTCATTATCTTAATTATTGGTATCATTTTTTTGAGAAGTAGAACCAAATAGAACCAAATTGCATTCCAAATTGCTTGAATCTGCGTTAAATTCAGTAAATAAAGGGGTTTGTTTCGTTTCTTTGTATTATCTTTGTACCGTCTTTTGATAATGTTTCAGTAAAATGGAATGCTTTGGCTATATAAATACCGCTTATTATATTGAGCATTTTGAAGAAGTTGTTTTGTTAATGAAACAACTATCTTGCTCGTGTATTTTTTATGATGATAGAGATGATGTCGGTCACCTGAAATGGAAATCATTCGTTGGGAAGTTGAATGACAATGACACGGCTGTGCTCATGTCTTTTGATAATGCTTTCTGTACTTTCAATGACTTGATATTCTTTCTGAAGCTATGTTCCAGTAAGAATATAAGGATTATTTCCTTGTGTGATTCGTTAGACACCTCAGATGAGCTTTTCCCTAAAGGGAGCACCAAAAACATGCTTAATGCCATTGCAAACATGAATGTGGCAAAGGGGAAAGCTGCCTTTGATGATTTCCAGGCAGAACTCCTGTCCGACAAGTTCCACGATAAAAAACTGAAGAAGTACAGGATGGTTATCAACATGTACAATGCAGGTTATAGCATTAAGGAAATCATGTCTCGTACAGGGTATCACGGGAAAAGTAATATTTATAGAATCCTTCACATGTTCAATGTGGACGTGGAATATCCAACAATGGTTCGTTCCAAGCAGCATGGGGGAGATTATATCATGCGAAATCTTTAACCGATAATAATATGACTAAGTTACGACTCAGCAAAAAGGGATTTTGCCTCTTCAATGTATCGCTCTTATTGGCGGGGGCTATCATAACGGGTGTGGGGACTGCCAATCTCTTATCAGGTCAAGTGCTTTCTCCAGAAGCCTTTTATAAACTATGGGTGGTTATTGTAGCACTTTTCTTTGTTGCCATTCTTGCATTGATATGGCTGCTCCTTGACATGATTTCATTCATTGTCGATCATTATAAGAAAAAGAAGCCATGATAGTATATATTGCAGAGAAACCAGACATTGCTACGGCAATAGCATCTTATTTGTGGAATGACTATGCACAGTGCCGGAACAAACATTGCTACCAGAAGGGCGATGTTATTGTGACGTGGGCTTTCGGTCATATTATGATGACTGCCATGCCAGAGGCATACGGTAAGGAGTATGCTGACTTCGCTAACTATCCAATCTTCCCAACTAGATGGAAGAAACTGCCTTCTCCATCTACGAAGGAGCAATTTGAATATATTCGTAGTATACTAAAGAAAACAGACATTGTGGTCAATGGCGGTGACCCAGACCGAGAAGGTCAGCTTCTCATTGACGAGATACTGGACTTTGTCGGTTATCAAGGCGAAGTGCGTCGCATTCTTATCAATGCTAAAGACACGGATAGTATGAGACGTGCTTTCGACAATATCGTGCCGAATGAGAAGTTTCGTTCGCTTTACCACGCAGGGATGGCTCGTGAACGAGCCGATTGGTTGGTGGGCATAAATCTGTCGAGGGCTTATACAGCCAGTGCCAGGAAATGTGGTGGCGGCGGTTCCGTCTGGCGAGTAGGTCGGGTTAAGATACCAACACTTGCTTTGGTTGTGAACAGGGAAAAGGAGATACAGAACTTTCATTCTGTTGAGTACTTTGAACTGTCGGGCAAGTATTCCAAAGGAGGCATACCATTCTCGGCAACCATGAAACCGAAGGAGGATGCTCCGATGGACAGTGAGGGTCGCATCACGGAAAAAGCATACTTACAAACCATCCAGAAAGAAGTCAAGAACAAACCAGCCACAGTAACCCTAAGTGAAAAGAAAAGCCAGACAGAGAGTGCGCCGCTACCTTATTCGCTTGACACCTTGCAGGTGGAAGCCAATAAGCGTTATGGTATGTCGCCATCGAATGTACTTGCCAAGGTGCAATCTCTCTATGAAAAGAAGTTTGTGAGTTATCCACGTTCAGACTGCAACTATATCCCCACGGCACAGCATGAAGATGGCAAAAGAATACTGAAATCCCTTGCCACTTATGGTATCGATGCAGGGAGGCTTGCTGATGTTAACATAAAGAGCCGCTGTTTCAACGACGGCAAGGTCAGTGCTCACCATGCCATTATTCCTACTGGAGTAATACCAAAAGACCTTGACGATTGGGAGTGTAAGGTCTATGACATGATAGCTACAAGATACGTGTTGCAGTTCTGTCCACCGTGCAAGTACGATACCATCAAATATGAGATAACTTCTGAAGGATATGTCTTTGCAGGAAGCGGTAAAGTTATCGTTAGCCAAGGATGGCGAAGTGTTATCAGGCAAGATGACGATGACAAAGAGGACCCCTCGGTGCCAATGCTTGAAGTTGGTGACGTATTCCCTATACCTATCTATATTATAGAGACGAAGAAGACAACTCCACCCAAACGCTTTACTGAGGGTACTTTACTGGCAGCCATGACCAACATCTGGAGGTTTGTCAGTCAAGACAACCCCAACAGGGAGAAGTTGAAGGAGTGCAAAGGTATCGGTACGCCGGCAACACGTGACAGTATCATTTCTGATTTACTCGCCACCAAGTCGGGTAGGTCTAATATCTTTCCCTGTATTCAGAAAAAGGGCAAGGAACTTGTTCCCACGTCATTCGGCATTTCAATGATTGAGAGTATTCACGAGTCATTGACCAAGCCCGATATGACCGCCATCATGGAATACAACCTTTCTGCTATTGCTGATGGGAAGATGGAATTGGATAAGTTTATGGAAGAGACAGTGGAAATGGTGAAGCAGAATATCGCTTTTGCGGAAGATTCTGCTCCTGCATTGGCATCTGTCGTTAATAGTATAAGTGATAGTCAGGAAGTTCCGAATGAGGAATGTCCTGTATGCCGGTGCAAGACGCTTGCACGCAAGTATTCTCCGAAGACTAAGAAGTATTTCTGGGTCTGCCAGGAGAAGTCTTGTGTGCATCCGACCAATGGAAAGACAGTCTTCTTTGCGGACCGAAAAGGTAAGCCAGACATTAAACTGTGCCCACAATGTGGGGTTCCGCTTTTTCAGGTATATAGTAAAAAGACGAAGCAGCAGTATTGGATTTGTCCAAAGTGCAATGAATTCAAGAAGATGATTTGAATAGCCGTGCCAATAATATGAACAATACGGAAAATATGAATAATACAAGAATTACAAACTGATTTTTCTTTTTCATACGATCATGAGTTAAATTAAACGGGAGCAGGAGTCGCTGAGCAGCGATTCCTGTTTTTCTGTATTTTTGTAGCGAGAATTAGAGTGTGCTACTGATAGTAGCAAAGCATAACATACTGGAGTTCAGTACATAAGTATGTTGTGCAAATCGTTCGCTACATCGCTACAAGAAAAATAGGCATATCTTATGCAGAATGTGTTTTGTATAATGTTATGAAGTGATGCAGTCAATGGTATTGCAGTGGAACATCCTGACTGACAAAGCAACTTTTGCGGTGTCATGGGAGTGTCATTGGATAAGAGGCTCCGTAGTATATGTACGGAAAAGGAGAAGGTGTGTCTGGATAGACTTACCTTCTCCCGTACATACATTACAGAGTCTCCCGATGACTTTCCTATGACATTAGTCGGTCAAGAGAATGAGGAACGAGCAAATACCATTGGCGCATCAGTTCCCAAATCTACGCGGTTTACGTTTTATGGATGATAGTTTTTGTGTATTCATTTCCTCTGGGGATAATGCGACAGCAGTTTTTCGTCCAGATTCAAGCCAACCGATAAGTTCGTCTTTGAAGAGGATGTAGTTCTTTCCACTTTTTGTGGCAGGAATATTGCCTCGTTCAATGTGATAATACATAGTGGATTTCTTCATCTTCAGGAACTCACATGCCTCGTCGATGGTCATTGGTATGTGCTCTGCAGATGGAGAACTCTTTTTGCACACTTCTTCCTTGATGGAGTCCAAAACTCTTTCCAGTCTCTCTACTTTAGTAAGAACCTGGGAAACAACCTTTGGCAGGTCATTGAATGTCATTGTTTCTTGCATAATCTCAAACTATTAATAATTTGAGGGCAAAGGAACAGACTGATTTGACGCTGTATTCCGTCATTCTAAAATAAGTTTGGAATAAGTCGGAATAAGTGTTTTATTCATGGAATTGAAAGTCATGTTTGTCTGGGATGTCTATGGTTATGACGCAATCTCCTTGTTGACGAAGGTTTCTACGTATAGAAGAAATGTCGGAATCTCTAAGCTCGTTGGGGAAGGACTGCTTGATGAATAGTGCCCTTAGTTCTCCTGCCCATTTCAGTCGCTCGCCGATATTCCATGCAAGATGTCGCAAATCCAGTGTGGATAGCTTGCCATTGGTGGCGACTGGCTGTAGGGTTGCTTCTTGTGAGAACTGCCACAGTTCAACATTCTTGTAAAGTGATTCAATGTCCTCATTCTTCATGAAAGGTGGCAGGATCCTGAAGATATAATCTTGTACAGCTTCCAAGACCTGTTGTTGTAAGACACTCTGCTCATGTAGATGCCTTTCTCGAATATGCTGAAATTTATCATTGATAGTTGCTGTCTCAATGTCAGCACATATGTAGTTGTCGCGTGATGGGGCAGCAGCCAAAGAAGGAAGCAGTTTGATTTCTGTTCTTTCAGCATCTGGGAATGTCGGTATGGTCGTTTGTCCCATTTGGAAACTGACAAGGATGATTTGTGCTATTCCAAATAGGGCTAATGCAGTAAACAGGAAAGGAAAAGCCATTCTTGTAATCTCATCATAGGTGTACCCATAATGAAAAACCTGCTGAAACAATTGGCATAAATCTATCCATTCAAAGGAGTCTGCAATGTAGAGGCAAATTGCAAGACTTCCCCAAAATATTAAACTAATCTCCTTAATTTTGTTAGTCATACTTGCTCTAATTTAATTGAGTTTTCGGGCTGCAAAGTTAAGGAGATTATTTGAATTAATAAAAGATAACCTTATTATTCTACAATATATTACGCATTTTTAATAGAATCTTCCGCTATTAGTGTTATATTTGAAAGATGTGATTGGATAATTTGAAAAAACTGCTCAATATATAGAGCGTTTATTTTGCTCTCTTTTCCTTCTTTTCTTTGCCAAGCACCTTTGATGAGATTCTTGTAGCAGTCTCACGTCTTTTAGGGTCAGCATGGCAAGCGTATATCTGGGTGGTCGTTACGCTCTTGTGAGCCAGAAGCTGCATGACAGTATATAAGTCTGTACCAAGTTCTACTTGCAGTGAAGCGAATGTGTGCCGGAACGAGTGGAATGTGATGCGTTTCTTTATTCCTGCTTTACTGAGCCAAGTCTTCAATGGCTTTTGTGCCATGATTATCTCGAATCCCTCGAACACCTTGCCATTAATGCTTTTCCTGCCCTGAGCAATCAGGTTATAGGCTTCTTCACTGATAGGGATGATGTTACGAGCTTTCGTTTTTTGGGCATAGAACTCGACATACCTTCCTCCGTCAGAATATGACTTGATGTTTTCCCATTTTAGGTTGATGATGTCGCTACGGCGCATACCTGTCAGGCAAGCGAATATCGATGCTCTCTTCAGAACGTCAATATCGCAAGGCGTTTTATAGAGATTTCTCAGTTCTTCCAATGTAAGGCTTTCCTTGTCAACAGGTATAGTTGGAATCTTTTCCAGAAAGTCATTGGGATTGTTGCGAATCATCTTGTCTCTGTATGCGATGTTGATAAACCCACGGAATGTTGACCAATAGCCAGCAACTGAGTTTATGAACATGGGCTTGCCATTTCTCAGGTTCTTGGCTGTGAGAAGATATTCACGGAATTTGTTGCACAGGTCAAAGTCCACTTCCTCGCATCTGCATGAGCCACCCACAAAGTACTTGAAATGTTCATACACGAACTTCCACTTTGGGTCTTTCCCTTGTAATACTCTGTTGAAGTATTCAAGGAAATCGCCACGCATTTTTGCCTTGTCAAAGAAGTCGTATCTTTCATTGACGACACTTTCATATCTACGGCATCTGATGGCTTCAGCTTTTTCAGTCATTCTTTCATTGAAATCCTTCTCTCGCTTGTTCTGAGGATCGGCGTAAATGTAGATTCCTAATGATTCGTGACGAGTGGTTTTCATCGTTACCGTGTCCCTATAGCCTGGGTAATAATCCAGGTAGTACGACAGCATCCCATTCTTAATGGGGCGCGTCCGAAGTGTTACTGTTTTACAATACTGCATAGTCTTACTTTTTAATTTGGTTGCAAATGTCTTGACTTATTTAATAATGTAATCATTCATTGTATTTTAAGTTAGGATAAGTGTAGAATAAGTCGTAATAAACGGTATTCTCACGTGAACTGCCGTTCATGGATAACCCTAATGACATCCTCTTTGAGGAACAGAGCGAATCTTCCTTCTTGGACTTTTCGTATATCATTATACCTTACCATGCTATATACGTTGTCTCTGTCCATATTGAACTTCTCGCAGATTTGTTCTACGGTGAAGTAAAGGTCGGCGTATTTTGCCAATGTGTTGTTGACATCTATAATAGCAGACCTGAGGTAGTAGGCAATACCGTGTTCTTTCTTGGAAGGAATCTTATGACGTGAAACAAATGACCTTCTTGCACATGTGGTGATTCCAAGCATTTCTTCAACTTCGACACCAGAGATCCATTCGGCATTTTCGTCATTTTGTAATTCCTTGCTTGCTTCATTTTTGGCGAACAAATCTTCTATAGCTCTCAATTCATAGAAGTTGACGTGCTTTATGGTTATCTTTGGGACGTTAGCCACTCTGGTTCGATTATGTACATGATGAACAGTGACCTTGAAGCGTTTGGCAATTTCCTGTGCTGTGATATAATCATTTGGAACCTCAAATTTCTCTGGGTCTTTATTGAATAGTTGTTCAATGGCTTCCTCGTTATAGTAGTTCAAATGTTTGATGATGAGTTTAGGAGTCTTTGCCTCACGAGTTTTCGCCTGGACATGATGAGGGGCGACTCCGTACTTCTCTGCTATTTGTGCGACTGAGATATAACCATCAGGAATCGTATTGAGTTTTGGCATCTTTGCCCTGCGCTCTTTTTCTTTCTCCAATGAATTTGTTTCCATGCGCTCTTTGATGATGCGGTCAAACTCCTTTCTGTTGATAACCGTAAAGCGTCCATGCTTATGGTTGTCTATCTCATAATTGTGGACGTAGTAGGCAACCTGGTCTTTCGTGAAGTTATATTTCTCCATTACCTCGGAATATGTATAGTAGTTCGGATCGACAGACTCTCGTTCTCCTTTTATGGTGTCGATATGTGCTCTGGAATAATAAACAGTTCTCCCTTGTGTTATACGAGGAATTTTGTTTCTGGCCACAAATGAGATCACTGCCTTGTAACTCATTTTGAACTTTTCCTCCAGCTGTGGAATGGTATAATAGTCACGAAGGTCAATCTCCGCAATAAGTTGAGCAAAATGAATATCAACCAGAGCACGGTCAAAGAAGCAGTTGCGACCTTGATATACTTTTGGGATATTGTATTTCTCCACTCTGGTCATAACTGCTTTCTTGGAGCATTTGAACTTCTCCATTATCTGCCTGAAGGTATAGTATTCACGCTTTTCTTGCTTTTTCTCTGAATGGGATTGATACGTTGGGGGATTGTCAAACAATCGCTCAATGTCAGCGCGTCGGATAAGAGTCTTGCCCTTCATCTGAACTGCCTTAATCAATCCGCTGGCGAGTTCCCTGTAAACAGAGGACTTGCCGATACCTAGAACTTTTGCGGCCTCCCTTGGTGTTAGGAAAGCTTTTCCGTGTAGCACGTCTTTTGGAGTATCTTCATTATCTTCCGGATGTGCTTCGTAATACTCGGCAATCTGTTTTTGACGAATTGCCATCTTGTAGTCCTTGTTATTGCACGAAGGTGAGCAATAGATAGTGGTCATCTTATGCGCAATAAAGGTTCTCCCACAGTACTTACAGCGTTTCTGAATTTCCATAAAAGTTGCATTCATTAGTGAATTTTCGCCTGCTAAAGTGTCCCACAGTGTCCCACCACGTCCCAGGGTGTCCCAACTTGTATCCTCGATTGCATTTTGGCATTTTCCCATGGTGTCCCAGAGTTGTGCCTTCGATGTCATTTTGGTGTGAACTTATTTTCTGTTTTACACTCGCGGTAGAAATATGATGCAAATTTAACTGGAAAAACTGGTAGAAACAAATATGCAACTTGAAGTGTTAAAAAACAAAAAGTCCCTCAAACAGAGGGACTTAGTTCAAATTACTCCAAGTTGTTCAGAGTTGTTTATAAGGTCTTATTTGCCCACGCAGAAGGAAGAGAAGATGGTGTGGAGGACGTCTTCGGAAGTGATTTCGCTGCCGGTGATTTCGCCGATGTGGTGGAGGCACCCTCGGAGGTCTTCGGCTACAAGATCTGTTGGAGTTTGGTCGGCAAACGATTGTTTTGCGCGGCGAAGGGCTTCGAGGGCTTGGGTAAGGGCATTGTAGTGGCGGGGGGTTGTCACCACGGAATGCGTCGCATCGAGATTGGTCGGAAGGGCTGCCTCGCGAACCAATGCCTGACGAAGAAGCTCCATGCCGTCGCCACTGGCTGCAGAGATGTGGAACAAGCGGCCTTCTGGTTGGCGATAATAAAGGTAGGAACTGCTTGGCAGCGACATGTCGCACTTGTTGATGACCTGCAGCACGACTTGATCTTCTCTGAAGTCAATGTCTGGGAAAGGCACATTGTTTTCGGTCAAGAGAAGTATGATTTGGGCTTTCTCGGCTGCCTGGATGGAGCGTTCTATGCCCATCCGTTCCAGTTTGCTCTGTGTCTTGCGTATGCCTGCGGTGTCGATAAAGCGGAATGTAATGCCGCCTATTTGTGTCGTGTCCTCAATGAGGTCGCGTGTCGTTCCCTGAATGTTCGATACGATGGCGCGTTCTTCGCCGACAAGGGCATTGAGGAGGGTTGACTTCCCGACATTGGGCGCACCGATGATGGCTACGGGTATGCCGTTCTTGATGGCATTGCCTGTCTGGAAAGAGTCTGCCAATTGGCTGATGTGTTCCTCCACTTTGTCCATCAAGTCAGAGAGCTCCTGACGGTTGGCGAACTCGACATCCTGGTCGTTGAAGTCAAGCTCGAGTTCCAGCAAAGAGGTAAGATGCAGGAGTTGTCCTTGCAGGTCTTTGAGTTCTTGGCTGAACTGACCTCGCATCTGGCTCATGGCCATCTGGTGTGTTGCCTGTGTAGAGGAGGAAATCAGGTCGGCCACGGCTTCTGCCTGGCTGAGGTCGAGCTTGCCGTTCATAAAGGCTCGCATCGTGTATTCGCCAGGTTCGGCTTGACGGGCACCATTCCAAATGAGGGATTCTAACAAATTCTGTATGATGTACGAGCTGCCGTGACAGCTTATCTCTGTGCTGTCCTCGCCTGTATAGGAATGGGGAGCGCGAAAGACTGAGACAAGCACCTCATCGAGTTCCTTGCCGTCCATATCCTTGATTTGTCCGAAGTGCAGGGAATAGCCTTCTGCTTTGTCAAGAGGCTTTGAGAAGATGCTGCCGGTAATAGCGACGGCATCAGGGCCGCTGACGCGAACAACGGCAATGGCTCCACCAGGGGGCGTGGCAAGGGCGCAAATGGTGTCTTGCTTCATTGCTGCAAAGGTACAACAAATAAATGAAAAATGAAAAAAGAAAAGTGAAAAATATTTGCGTCCTTGTTTCTTTTGAGTCTGTTGAGTCTGATGATGTCAGACATAGTTTGTAATTAATAGGTGTGTTACCTTTTTGTCGTTCCTATTCATGAAGCTAACAACATATTCTTTGTTGAAAGTTCGGATGTTAATTCCTTCTTTGTCGTAAAGACTATAGATAAAATCAGTATTTTTAATTATTATCATCCATTTCGCTTTGCATTTGTTAATCAAATACTCTGCCAAACGCTTTTGGTCTTCTCTTGTAAAGTCTTTTTGGGCATAGGTGCTAAATTCGCTATCATAAGGCGGATCGAGAAAAACGAAGTCGTCTTCCCGTGGTTGTGTTACATTTAGGAATTTTTCAAAGTCTAATTGGTATATTTTTGCTTTTGCAAAATGCGCCAACACTTCGGCGGAACGATAATAGCTCAGTTTCTTGTTCATCATCTTGCTATTATATGCTATGCCGCCATAAGGAACATTAAACTCCCCTGTAGAACTATATCTAAACATTCCGCTATATGCGTAATTACGAATATAATAGAACAATGCACAATGCAATTTGGGATTGTTCTCTGCAATAGACGAATCATTGTATAAGAAACGATAGTTCATATAAACAGCACTCTTTATAGCAGTTTCGATGTTATCGTTCAAGTCTTTATCGGGCAAAAGATGCTTCTCAATTTCTAATTCACGCATTCTGATCATCTTTCGGAACAAGTTCTTTTCCATTTCCTGTACAAGTCTGCTTGGCAGTTTTGCAAACTCTTTTCCGACAATGCCTAGTATATCTTTGTTTTTGTTCTTGCAGAAGGCCTTTATAAACTCCTGTAATTCTTTCTTTCCAATTTGTTCGTTTCTGTATCCTAAATAAGTGTCCACCAATTGAGGATTATTCTTGAAGAAATCAACAGACATTGCCCACGACAAATCTATTGCTTCCACATATCTAAAGAAATCTTTATCAGAACCACTTATGTTACGATAAAGTTCTATTAGCTCCGACGAAAAGTCGTTTATAAAATACTCATTAGCATTAATCCCCATAAAAACAGATCCGCCACCAACAAACGGTTCAAAGTATCGATTGAATGTGGGGGCATTGGGAATGATATATTTAAGTTCCTTTTCCTTACCCCCAGGCCATTTTATTATAGGGGCCAAGCCTGTTGAAAGCTGTGTTTGTTTCTTGGTTGGGATTTCAATTGTTCCGCCAAAGAAAAGAGATATTTCTCTATGAGGAAAGTATGTTGATAATTCTGGCTCGCTTACCATTTCTGAGTAACTTTCTTCAATTTGATAGCTTTTCTTTGCCTGTGGCTGGAAGAACAAATCGGATTGTAACAAACAATGGTCAATTCTTTCTTTTGCTGCAACAAAATACTCTTCATTCAACTCGACTCCTATAAATCGTCTGTTCAAGTCCAGTGCCGCAACGCCAGTCGATCCAACTCCCATAAAGGGGTCAAACACAATATCGCCCTCATTGGAAGCTATTGTTATCATCTTCTTTAGTATGGAAACCGGCTTTTGTGTGGGGTGTTTGGGGGAAGTCAATCGTTCAGGCTTCATACAGATTGGACTTTCCAGAAAGTTGTGCATCTCGGCTTGCGAAATGAAATTCCAGATGTGCTGTTTATTCCAACAGGTAAAAACCATTTCACAGCTATTCAAAAAGCCAACTTTGTAGATTTTGGGCGATGGATTTGTTTTATGCCAAATCATAAAGTTTGACACATCAAATCTATGGTCAAGGCAATTGTACCATCGTCCTATTTGATTGTAGGAGGTAAATATAAAGAGATTGCCTGTTGGTTTCAGTATCCTGATAAAATCGTCTGCCCATTCTTCAGGGTTAAAGTCAATCATATCCCATTCTGCAACATCATTATTTATTGCAGAGCGACCAGGCAGATTGATATTTCCTGTAGAATGCTGCCCCAAATTATATGGTGGGTCAGTTAAAATGAAATCCACGGAATTATCTGGGATTTGTTTTATGATATCCCGACTATCTGCCCTCAAAATACATTTTCTCCAGTTCGGGTCTTTCATTGTTCGGCAGGCAAATATGCGTCTTTAATTTCGTTTAATGCTTCGTTTATGTAATGGGCGTCTTTCTTGTATTCGTCAATTACGATATCATAACCATGCTCTGATTTGCATATTAAATTCCAGAAATCACGGCTAATACATAATTCTTCTTTCGAAAAGAACTGAAGAACTCTACCTTGCGTCCAAGGCTTTCCTTCTCCATAACGATTATAAGCGGTTGCAAAAAGTATTTTTACCTTTTCCTCCCCTAATCTGTTTGTCAAAATACAGTATTGTTCAAGAAGTGCTTCCTTCTCAGAACGGGCTTTCTTGTTGTCCAAATCCCCACCAATCTTAAGCTCAATAAGATAGTGCATACCAGTATCTTCATCTACCAAGTAATAATCGCTTTCATGTCGCTTTGTGCTGGCCGTTCCTTTCATCTTGGTTATTCCCAGATAATCAGCAATCTTAGGAACTCTTCTGTTTTCGCTTCTTTTATATTGTTCCAGAAGTTCTGCAATATAATCTGTCTGTTCGCGATAAAGCGTACCCTCTACATGCTGACTTACCTTATAGTTCAGTTCTGCTATACTGATAGCCATGCCTTCAAGCATATTCCCAAGAGAACTATCAAGCGAACGGGCAAGAGCAGAATAATACTGAATTTCTTTTCCTAATGCGGCAATGAAGACATTGTGTATCTTCATGTTTATAACTCCATTCTCGTCATCGAGTTCTGAAAGATGTCGAGTTGAAAACCCATTTGCATAAGACTTAACCGCACTTCGCACAATACTGCGAATGGCATTTTCTTTATTTACCGTATCCCTACTTATATAATTTTTTGTAGAAGAGGATACTTCGTTACGTGCGACCTGTATCATTGGTGCTTCTTTGGAAACAGGCAAGCACCAAACCTGTAATTTAACATTGTTGTTTCCCTACATACAAAAAACGTGGGTGCTTAACTTCTGCCTGTTCGATATTCTGGCCTTCCACAGCCATAGAGAAAAACAGACAGAGAAACACCCACGATTGGAGTATATAATACACCGTAAAGTGTGCATAGAGGTAACATGTACCTCCTGCACACTACGGAGAGTATATACTACACCCCGTGACAATTACCCCTGCATTGTTTTTGTTCTCTAATCGATTGTGGAAGTTCGAATATCCAAAAACAAAGCGACGTAACGCCTTTCAATATGTAGTACACCGCCCATCAGCTCCGTCATCCACAGATGAGATCACAGCCGCATCGAGCAGATGCTGTTGCAAAGATACGAAAATTAATTAAGAGTTAAGAATTAAGAGTTAAGAAATATGGCGAAAAATGAAAAATCCATCTTTCAGGGGCTTGGTAGAAGGGAAAAGGTAATATGGCGGGCATTGGTGTTTCAGTTGTTTCAGTTTCAGTTAGGTTTTAGAGGTTCGGTCTTGCTTCAAACCTCCCTTATAATACTTTATAACTATTTAATAATAAATAATATATATAATAAGAGACATGAATTGATACCCCTCGAAAACTAACTGAAACAACTGAAACTGAAACGCTGGAGTCATTCGTTCTTCATCTAAAAGTCAGTATTACAATGTGATACGACATTCGTAAAGTGTCTGCCCCCAAGATGCTGAGCCTCGAAAATGGGCAGAATGCCTCAAAATCCTGCTCTAAAAAAGCCTAAAAAACGTGCGCGAACCCTTGTTTTCGATACTTATTCCTGTTTTTGCGCACATTTGGGCGAAGTAAAAAATCAGCAGTTTGAACTCGTTTGGAGGGGGGGCAGAGTCAAAAGTGGTCACGACACACGTTAAAAGCGCCAACGACACACGTTAAAAGTGTTCACAACACACGTTAAGATAATGCTGCTTTGAGGGCTTCGAGGTCTCTTTCTGTTGTTGCCCAGCTTGTGACGAAGCGGCAAAGGGTGTGGTCTTCATCGATTGGCTCCCAAGTTTCGAAGAGGACGTGCTTAAGGAGTTGCTGCATTTGCTTGTTGGAAAGCTCGACGAATTGCTGGTTTGTGCTTGAGTCGCGAAGAGGAATGCCGGCATCTGCGAAGAGCTGCCGCATCTTCATCGCCATATCGATGGCGTGCTTGGCGATGGTGAGATAAAGATTGTCGGTGAACAAGGCATCGAACTGAACGCCTGCGAGGCGGCTTTTGGCGAGCAAGGCTCCGTGCCGCTTCACGATGTTCATAAAGTGGCGGGGGGCATTTCCACATGGGAAGACGACTGCTTCGCCACACAAAGCCCCGACCTTCGTGCCGCCTATGTAGAAGGCATCACAATGGTGTGCAAGCCAAGCGAGGTCGAAGTCACATTCCGAGGAAGCAAGGCCGTAGCCCAGGCGCGCGCCGTCGATGAAGAGCTTGAGGTCATATTCCTTGCACACATTATATATATATGTAATCTCTTCGGCTGTATAGACGCTGCCAAGTTCCGTGGGGAATGTGATATAGACCATTCCTGGGATGACCATGTGCTCCAGCGTGGGGTCGGCATGAAAGGCTTCGAGCCAGGCTTCCAGCTCGCCTGCGTCCATCTTGCCGCCGTGAGAGGGTAGGGGAATGACCTTGTGGCCGCTTGCCTCGACGGCTCCCGATTCGTGAACATTGATGTGAGCCGTCTGCACGGCAAGCACACCTTCGTAAGTTGCCAGCATCCCGTCGATGACTGTCGCATTGGCTTGTGTGCCGCCGACGAGAAAGAAGATGTTGGCATCGGGACACTCGCAGGCAGCCCGTATCTTGTTGCGAGCACTCTCGCTCCATTCGTCGAAGCCATACGACTGGCTTTGCTTGCCATTCGTCTCGAGCAAATGACAAATCACTTCAGGATGCGCTCCGTTGTTATAATCGCT
>Ga0247610_10001274_pt1 | contig 31526 bp, 26 predicted proteins | sample 174DNAGHGhighgp2_FD_193483 | JGI IMG/M metagenome (GOLD analysis project Ga0247610, IMG submission 193483) | Sheep rumen microbial communities from Palmerston North, Manawatu-Wanganui, New Zealand - 1742 DNA GHGhigh gp2 | ecosystem: Host-associated > Mammals > Digestive system > Stomach > Rumen...
GTCTGCAGTATGTGACATGGAACCGTTGAATTCATCAGGCATAGCCACCTTTCTCGATGTCTTGTCTTTTTCAGACAAAGCCACCAATATGGATTCGTCCCAGTATTTTGTCGGATTTTCTTCAAGACAGTGCACGTGCAATTTCAGAAAAAAGTATCCGTGGTATTTCACGGCATGATATAGAGGAGTCATATCATAACGCATTGTGATCCCGCTGTCAGGGGTGATTTTTACTGGAATATGATCCGAATCTACGGTGAACTCCTGTGCACGCACACCTTGCAGTGCCCCACACAGTAGAAGCATTAACACCAATGCTATCAGGCGATTATATCTACATCTGCTTTTCATACGGCAAAAATATAAAAGTTTCATATATAGGACGCGAAAAATGTAAAAGGTTGCGGTAGGTTTGTTTTTTTCAATCTGTCACCCCAAACGAACCTAATTAAACTCCTAACATTTTAATCTTCAATAACCCATAACCTATAACCTATAACCATTAAAAAAATCGTATCTTTGCCGCATCAAAAAAAACAACGATATGCAATTGGAATTCACGTTTGAAGATAAAGATTTTATGACCCAGCGCGGGAGCGACCCCGTGCAGGTGGAACAGCAGTTCGCCAACTTTGAGAAGGGCTTCCCCTTCGCCGACATCGACCGCCCCGCGACTGTGGATGACGGCATCCTGCGCCTCGACGAGGATCAGGTGGCCGAATTGGAGGCCGAATACCCCTATGCCATCGAGGGCAAGAAGATCGAAAAGTTCGTGCCCGCGTCCGGCGCCGCGTCCCGCATGTTCAAGGACCTCTACGCCCTGCTGAACGAGAACCTGGACGACAAACAGCAGGAGCTGGCGAAGACCTTCCTCGCTACCCTTCCCCGCTACCCGTTCTACGAGGCGCTGAAGCAGGCGATGGCCGGCAAACAGCTCGACCTCGATGCTGAAATCCAAAAGGGCAACTTCCGCCTCATTATCCAATATCTTCTTGAAAAAGAGGGACTTAACTACGGCAACCTGCCCAAAGGATTGCTACTCTTCCACCGCTATGACAACGAGATCCGCACCGCCATTGAGGAGCATTTCGTGGAAGCCGCGCTCTACGCCACCTCGGGTACCGACGCCTACTTGCACTTCACCGTCTCCGAGCACCATCTGGAGCTCTTCAAGGCGAAAGTGGCGGAAATCCAGCCCGTCTATGAGGAACGTTTTGGAGTGAAATACCACGTCACCTTCTCCATGCAGGCCGCTTCCACCGACACGCTGGCGGCCACGGAGGACAACCAGCCCTTCCGCGACGAGAACGGCAAGCTGCTCTTCCGTCCCGGCGGACACGGCGCGCTCATCTACAATGTCAACAACCGCGACGCCGACATCCTCTTCGTGAAGAACATCGACAACGTCACCAAAGACCAGAACATCGCCCCCACGGTCATCTACAAGAAGGTATTGGCGGCGTATCTGTCGCAACTGCAAAGCATTCAGTTCCATTATCTTAAAATCTTAGAAGCCGGCGAGGTGGATCCGATGACACTGTGCGAGATCATGGACTTCGCCGAGAGCAAGCTGATGATTTCCCTTGATGAACAACCCACTGCCGAGGAACTCTACGAGCTGATGAACCGTCCGGTGCGTCTCTGCGGTATGGTGAAAAACGAGGGCGAGCCTGGCGGTGGTCCCTTCTGGGTGCGCGACGCCGAGGGCAACTGCTCGCTGCAGATCGTGGAGTCGTCGCAGATCGACAAGAACGACCCCGAAAAGCTGTCCATCATGGCGAAAGCCACCCACTTCAACCCCGTAGATATGGTCTGCGCCATCAAGAACTACAAAGGCGAGAAATTCGACCTGCTGCAATATGTTGACCCGAACACGGGCTTCATCTCCTCAAAATCCTACAACGGCAAAACATTGAAAGCCATGGAGTTGCCAGGATTGTGGAACGGCGCGATGGCCAACTGGATCACCATCTTCGTGGAGGTTCCGTTAGCCACGTTCAACCCGGTGAAGACGGTGTTCGATTTGCTGAAACGGAACTGAGACTTGAGACTTTTGGACGATGAAAGACGATGAAAGACGATGAAAGTCGATGAAAGACGATGAAAGACGATGAAAGACGATGAATGGTACCTTCCGTATTCCTTTCATCGTCCTTCATCGATAACGTTCATCGTTTTTCATCGCTAATTTTCATCGCTAATTTTCATCGATGAATTTCATCGTAAAAAAAATGTATTTTTGCCGCATCATTCAAAATCACATCATCATGAACCCCGGCAAGAACAAATGCGCGTATTTGAAAGAGATACGGAAACGAATCGCCACGGAAAACGGCATCCCATTGGAGCAACGCGAGTGTACGTTCAAGGGCGAGTGTTCCGGTACGTGTCCCTTCTGCGAGGCGGAGATGCGTTACATCGAAAAGGAGCTCCATAAACGCAGAACCCTTGGAAAAGCAGTTACCGTTGCTGGTATTGCGCTGTCGTCGGTAATGCTGTTCCCCGCCTGCGGCCCGAAAAACGCGCTCCAGGGCGAACCCGAAGCCCCCTCCGAGCCGGACACCACGCTGACCGTCACCGACACGGTGCCGGCGGACACGGTAGCGGAGATACCACCACCTCCGTCATGGGATCCTGAAAACCAGCCTGTTGTGGGAATGATTGACGAAGAACCTTATGCCCCGTTGGAACTCGACCAAACCGATACCGCAACAGCATATTCTTGTCTTGAAGACGGAGGGCTGATTACCAATATGTGATTTCCCGTTCGTAAAGGGTGTATATCAATTCATTCGCGATTTCTCGAATTCGATGAATCCCCTATCGGGGATTTGGGGAACACGCAGGACGCCCGTTTCTATTGATATGGATCCCCTATCGGGAAATTTGGGGAATATACGGGATACCCGTCAATTTTGACATAAATCCCCTATCGAGGATAGGAAAATGACGAAATACGAAACGGTTGCGGATCCCATTATGTCCCGACAGGGACATAAGCTCGGTAGAACGGCGCGATTTCGGTTGCCATCAGACCCCGGTAGGGGTCAAAGATTGGTAGGATGGGATATATGCCGAATCCCACAACCCCGGAGGGGTTTCATAAACGGTGGCGGGAATTGTTCCCGCGGCGCACGAACGGACAGGAACAAAGCGGGCCGTAGAGACGTTTCATGAAACGTCTCTACATCTGTGAGATGCAGATGCTTCCATAGCCGCGCCGGAAGGCCCATGTGAAAAATAATGAACAATCATATGGCGATTACGGATTTCCGAATTCCGTTACGATATCCAAAATTTTTGTATTTTTGCTTTTTTTTTGTTGGCACTCATGCTGAGTATGATAGAATTGCAAATATAACAAATATATAGCTATGGCACAAATAAGAAGTGAAGCGGCATATAACGCTGCATTGAAAAGAATTGAGGAACTGGAGGATCTAGTGGATGACAATACCCCGGAAACAGATCCGCTTTATCTTGAATTGGACATGCTTGTGGATATGGTGGAGGAATATGAGGACATTCACTATCCGATAGAATCCCCCTCCCTCATCGACACCATCCGGCTGCGCATGTACGAGATGGGGCTCAACCAGCAGAAGGTGGCCGCCCTGCTCGGCATCAGCGCGCCCCGCATGAGCGAGATCATGAACGGCAAGACCGAACCCTCCCTCGCCCTCGCCCGCACGATGTGCCAGAAACTCAACATCGAACCGGAAATCGCCCTCGGGTTGTAGAGACGATGAAAAACGATGAATAAACGATGAATAAACGATGAAAAACGATGAATAAACGATGAAAGGCGATGAAGAGATGATAAGATAATGAGATAAAATGACCGAAAAAGTCCTATATATTTTAACATAATCCTTAAGCAGCCTCGGAGAGGCAACACGCACGAAGTGCAATTAACCCCATACAAGCGAAGCGCAGTGTGGGGTTAAGAAAACCAACAAAACCGCAAACCAATGTCGAACAACGAAGTCAAGAAACTGGCCGGGCAGACGGCCATATACGGCGGCACCACCGTGCTCAGCAGGCTGCTCAACTACCTGCTCGTGCCGCTCCACACCTATCTTTTCAGCAACGCCGCCGACTACGGTGTCGTGGGCGAACTCTACGCCTGGACGAGCCTCTTCATCGTGATCCTCACCTACGGCATGGAGACCGCCTTCTTCAAGTTCTCGCAGGACGACGGCATCAAGGACCGCGTCTATAGCACCGTGGTGGGGTCGCTGCTCTGCACCTCCACCCTCTTCATCGTGCTCTGCTCGGTCTTCGCGCAGCCCATCGCCGAATGGCTGCAATACCCCACTCACCCCGAATACGTGCGGTGGTTTGCCGTCATCATCGGGGTGGATGCCCTCACCTCCATCTTCTTCGCGCACCTGCGGTTCCTGAACAAGCCTCTGCGCTTCGCCGCCGTCAAGATCACCAACATCCTCGTCAATGTCCTCCTCAATCTCTTTTTCCTGCTTCTCTGTCCGTTTCTGCTGAAACTCAACCCCGACTCCTTTGTCAACGCCATCTACAACCCGGAGATTGGGGTCGGCTACATCTTCATCGCCAACCTCGTGGCCAGCGTGGTCACCCTGCTGATGCTCTTCCCGGGCATCTTCAAGCAGAAGTTCGTCTTCGACTGGCAGCTTTGGAAGAAGATGTTCCGCTACGCCTTCCCGCTGCTGATTTTGGGTCTGGCCGGCATCGTGAACGAGACCATGGACCGTGTGCTCATCAAGCGTCTGTCGCTCGCCGCCGAGCCGCATGCCTCCGTGGGCATCTACAGCGCCTGCTACAAGATTTCCATCCTGATGACCATCTTCATCCAGGCCTTCAAATACGCCGCCGAGCCTTTCTTCTTCCGCAAGGCGAAAGACAAGGACGCGAAGGAGACCTACGCCGAGGTGATGACCGCCTTCGTGCTGGTATGCTCCGTCATATACGTCGGCATCATGCTCTACATGGACCTCGTGCAGTATTTCGTGGGCGCGACCTACCGCGTGGGCCTGCCCATCGTGCCCATCCTGCTGATGGCCAACCTCTTCCTCGGCATCTTCTACAACCTCTCGATCTGGTACAAGCTCACCGGACAGACCAAATTCGGGGCCTTCATCGCCCTCTTCGGCGCGGCCATCACGCTGGTGCTCAACTGGATATTAATCCCGCGTTTCGACTATATGGGTGCGGCCTGGACCACCTTCGCCTGCTACCTCTCCATGATGGTCGTCTCCTACCTCCTCGGACAGAAGTACTACCACGTGGATTACGACCTCAAGCGCATCTTGTTCTACCTTGTTTTTGCAGTCGCCGTCTATGGTCTGAGCGTCGGTGTCAACCGCCTCTTCGGCATCGAAAGCGTCGGTGTCCGTCTGGCGGTCAACTCGGTGATTCTGATTGGTTATTTGGGCGTGTTGGCGTGGATGAACAAGACAAAGATTCGAGATATGTTTGGCCGTAGTGGCGAATAATGATTCGCTCCTACAACGGCATTTTATCGACGTTCGTTTCCGTGTTTCGTAATTATGTAAAAAGTTTTACGACATCACGTCCGCCGCGATGTAATCCTGCATTTCGTGCAATTCGGAGACACTATCACGGTTGAAATCGGTCAACGATGAAAAAATCCACAAAAACCGTTGATTGTGTAATATTATTTTATACTTTTGGGGCTCGTTTCTTCAAGTGCACTTTTTGAATTTGAGCAATCCTAAAACAGGTGAAAAAAACGGTATGGAATAGAACGAAATTTACTTTATAAAAAAAAAATTATGAAAAACATGTATTTTTTTGGCAATGATGTTTGTTATAACATCCTTTGTGACAGCGCAAACCGTTATCTTCAGCGACAACTTTGATTCTTACCCAGCGGGCAGCCACCTCGCGCAAGTCAACTCCGCTTGGACAACCTGGACCGGATCGCCAGGAGGGAGTGAAGACGGCATTATTTCCAGCACACAAGCTTATTCCGCGCCCAATTCTCTGTACATCGAGCAGAACATAGACCAACTCTATCCTTTTAGCAGCTACACCAGCGGACTCTATATCGTCGAATTCCAGCTTTATATTCCCTCTCCGACTCAGAACCCTACAGGTCCGGGTGCCTATTTCAACGTCCAGCACATCCTGCGCGGCCAATGGGCCTTTGAGTGTCGTTTCGACAACAACAGCACGGGCTGTCTCCTTGTGGGCGGCAGCCAGTACAACTTCAACTATTCTTTCAACACATGGATTCCTGTCCAGATCGATATGGACTTGGACAACGACCAGGCCTCCCTTACCATTAACAACAATCTCATTCACAGCTGGCCATTCCACTATACGAACAGTTCCACCACCGGAGACAACCGGTTGGATGCTGTGAATATCTGTGCAGGAACCGTTTTGAAAAAGATCTTTTATGTGGATGATTTTGTGGTGACCGAGGTTTCCGCCGCTCAATTCGGCGCCTTTGAAGTCTCTCCGGAAAGCATGATGCTGGGTGTGGCTTCCGATACCACGGCCTCGGAACCGATTTTCATGGGCAATCCCGGTGAGGGTGTCACTAAGTTCAGAGTTGTTCCTACATACGACATTCCGAACCCGAACCCCACTTCAACAGGTGTGACCGACTTGCATTATTACCAAGCTCAAACTCCCTATCAAACCATCACCTCCTTCGATGGTAATTCCATGAATCTCGCGGTGGGCGTCCCGTCTTCCGCATTGCAGGCGCATATCGGAAAACAGCTCAACGAGATCGATGTTTACTTTTCCAGCAGTGTCGCCCACCCCAAGATACGTGTCTATGCCATGACCGACATGCTTGTCAACAAGGGTCCGGGCGAAGTGGTTTATGAACAGCCCTTCACTCCCGTGGACGGTTGGAACCACATACAGCTCACAACGCCTTATTTGATCGACGGAAGCGACCTTTGGTTCGGGATAGCATACGTGGAAACGGGAATAGCCGGCCATATCTACCTGGACGGTTATCCGGCTAACGAATACAGCAGTTGGGCCAATAATGGCAATGGTTGGCAAAACCACTTCACCGGCTATGACTACAATCTGATGATCGGCGGTAAGATCGACGGAACGCCCATCAACCCGTGGATCACAGTGGAACAGCCCGACGGCACCATCGCCCCTGGCGGCACTATCACGGACAATATTACCGTGAACACCAACGGCATGAGCCTCGGCGAAACCCACACCGCCAAACTCCATTGCTACTCCAACGCTCCGGACAACAATGCGGTGGTGGTGCCCGTCACCCTCACGATCACCACCGTGTCCGTCAACGAGCACAATCAGGTTGAAGTGATTATCTATCCGAACCCGGCTTCCGACCACCTGCAGGTGAACTCCGCGGCCATCAATCGCGTGGAGATCCACAACCTGTCTGGTCAAAAGGTGTTCGACAGCTTCTATGACGACAGCCATGTGGTGATTTCCACCGACGGAATGGCTCCCGGCACATACCTTGTGACCGTGACCAGCAATGGTGCTAAAACCACAAAACAAGTGATTATCAGATAATTATCGTATTTTTAAGAATTACGGGCGGAGTTTTCCGCCCGTTTTTTGTTTCCGGGAATCAAATCGTTCTCTTTTCAACAACACGGGTGCGTGTTTGCAGTCGCTTTCCGGGCACCGTTCCGAAAATGTCAGCTGAATGTATCGACCATCTGAGATTACTTATAAATCAAAAAAAGTAGAATTTTACGCATTTTTTTGCGAAAAAGCATCTATTGTTTTTTAACTAAGATTGATTATCAATATTTTACGGTTCCTAAAAATTGTTAATTTTGCAGCAGATATTTTGAGATATTGCTATATGAAAATATTATTTGTAGTAAACAACATTTTCTGTCAAGGAAATGGACTTGATGCTTCTGCGCGCCGCACCATTAAGACACTGCGTGACTTAGGTCAAGAGGTACGGATTCTGTCTTGCGAGAATTTGGAAGACCCGAACGGACCGCAACCCGAATACAGACTGAAGGAATTCTATTTCCCTATATTCCAGCCTATCATCAAATCGCAAGGATTCTCATACGCCAAATGGACAGGACCGGTCATTGAAGAGGCAGTGCGTTGGGCGGATGTCGTGCATTTGGAAGAGCCGTTTTTTATCGAACATGCGGCCATGAACTGCGCCAAAAGACTCGGCAAACCCCTCACGGCAACCTACCACCTCCATCCCGAGAACATCTTCTTCTCACTCGGATTGGGCAGTTGGTCGTTCCCGAACAACTTGCTTTTGCGCTATTGGTCGCGCGTCTTTCTCGACAACTGTCAATATGTGCAATGTCCTACCGAAAACGTGCGGGAACGATTGAGCCGTTTCCACGTCAAAGCCCGTTGCGTCACGATCTCCAACGGACTGGTGCCCGACAAGTGTATTCGTCCTGCAACACCGCCCGAGGATTATCTTGACGAAAACCGGCCGCTTGAAGTGATCTACATCGGTCGTCTTTCCGGTGAGAAAGACCAGCCCACGTTGATGAAAGCCATGCGTTATAGCAATTATGCGCATCGCATCCGGTTGCACTTCGCCGGGGGCGGTCCCAATGAGAAGCAATACAAGCGTTTGGCAGCAAAGCTCGTGAAAAAAGGGGTGCTCAAACATGAACCGGTTTTCGGATTCTACAACCACGAACAGCTGCGCCAAATTGCCGCCAAGGCCGATTTGGCAGTGCATTGCGCCACCATAGAAGTGGAAGGACTGAGCATCATGGAGGCCATGCAACAGGCCGCAGTGCCCGTGATTGCCGTTGGACATTGTTCCGGCACGTCGCAATTCGCCTTGGACGATCGCAGTACATTTCCAGCAAAAAATCCCAAAGCACTTGCAGAACGCATCGATTACTGGCTCGACCATCCTCAGGAGCGATGGGAGATGGGATTCAAGTACTCCGAATCTATGGAGAAATATGACATTACCCATAGCGCGGAACGCCTCATCGAAATGTTCGAGGCGGCGATACGGGAAAACTAATTGCTGAATTCACAATTCATACTTCCGACACTAATGCCATATCAAGCGGAATTTTTCCGCTTTTTTTGGGGAAAATTTGACTATTTTTATTAAAATACTATTGATTATCATTAATTTATATTTATTAAAAAATGTTAATTTCGACACCGTCATTTTTGAGAGTCATGGTAGTATGAATGAATGAATGAATGAATGTAATTTGTAACAAAATCAAAATACCTAACAATGAAAATTCTATTTGTAGTAAACAACTTTTTCTGCCAGGGCAACGGTCTTGACGAATCGGCAAGACGAACCGTGAAGGCGCTGCGCGAGGCAGGACAGGATGTTCGAGTGCTTTCGGGCAAAAATTTGGAGGACCCCAACGGTCCTCATGCGGATTATGAAATGGAGAACTTCGATTTTCCGTTAATTCAGCCGATGCTCTCCTCCTTTGGATACCATTTTGCCAAGTGGAAGGGACCGCAAATCGAGGAGGCGGTTCGTTGGGCGGATGTCATTCACATGGAAGAGACCTTCTTCCTCCATCATGCCGCTATGAATTGGGCCAAAAAGTTGGGCAAACCCATGGTGGGAACCTATCATGTGCATCCGGAGAATATCATATTCAACATCTTGGGCTTTCGTGGCGGTTTTCTGACCTGTCAAATACTCTACCGTTACTGGTGTCGCGTTTTCTATGACAATTACAAATATTTACAATGTCCAACCGATAATGTCCGTGAGCGATTGGTCCGCCACCGAGTCAAAGCGCACTGTTTCACCCTCTCCAACGGCGTGATTCCCGACAAATGCATCCGTCCGCTCACACCACCGGAAAACTACCTCGATGAGAATCGTCCGCTCGACTTGATTTACATCGGTCGCACCGCCATTGAGAAAGACCAGCCGACACTTTACAAGGCCATCCGTCTCAGCAAGTACGCGAAACGTATCCGACTGCACATTGCCGGCCGCGGTCCGAAACTGGAACCCTACACCCGCATGGCCGAGAAGCTCTATGAGGATGGTGTGGTGAGTTACAAGCCGGTTTTCGGATTCTACAACCGCGACGAGTTGCGAGAACTGGCTGCTAATGCCGACTTGGCCGTTCACTGCGCCTACATCGAAGTGGAAGGTATGAGCATCACGGAAGCCCTGCAGCAGGCCGTTGTGCCCGTGATCGCCACCGCGCGTTATTCCGGTACCTCCGCGTATGCATTGGACGGCCGCAGCAAATTCCCCTCGAAAAACGCCAAAGCGCTTGCCGAGCGCATCGACTACTGGTTCGATCACCCGCAGGAGCGCTGGGAAATGGGATTCAAGTACGCCGAGTCGATGAACAATTACGACATCAACACCGTGGTGGCGAAGCGGCTCATTGAAATATACGAGGCGGCAATACGAGAGCAAGAACAAAAATAGATTCCTGATATCATTGTTTTATCAAAAACGGCAGACCCGACGGTCTGCTGTTTTTGTCCTCAATGGCATAATCAAAATAAATTGTACTTTTGCAGCCTGATAGGCAATAGGCAAAAGTAAAAGAGACATGCAAGGTTTAGTGACGAAATCCACAGGAAGTTGGTACTCCGTACTTGACGAGGCCACGGGCGAGCGGTTGGACTGCCGCCTGCGCGGGCAGTTCCGCATCCACGGCATCAAAAACACCAACCCCGTCATCGTGGGCGACCGTGTGGAGTACGACATCGAGAAGGACGGCACCGGGGTCATCACCCAAATCACCCCGCGCAAGAACTACGTCGAGCGGAAATCCACCAACCTTTCGAAAATCAGGCACCTGATCGCCGCCAACATCGACCTGGCGTTCTTGGTGATCACCCTCAAGGAACCCCGAACCTCCCTGGGCTTCATCGACCGCTTCTTGGTGGCGGCGGAAGGGTTCCGCATCCCGGTATGCCTGGTTTTCAACAAGATGGACCTCTACGACGATGCCGAACTCGATGTGGTGGACGAACTCTCGGAACTCTACCGGAACATCGGCTATGAGGTGGCTTTCACGTCGGTGGTGACAGGTATGGGCATCGACGAGCTGCGGGAGAAAATATCCGGCAACGTCTGTCTCTTCAGCGGCCATTCAGGCACGGGCAAATCGGCGATCATCAGCGCGATAGACCCGACCCTGAACCTGCGCACGGGCGATATTTCCAAGGTACATAACAAGGGAAAACACACCACCACCTTCGCGGAGATGTTCCCTTTGGCGGACGGCTACATGGTGGATACTCCCGGCATCAAGGAATTCGGGCTGATACAATACACCAAAGAGGAAATCCGCGACTATTTCCCGGAAATACGGGCCTACAACAACCGCTGCAAATTCGACGATTGCAGTCACACCCACGAACCCGGCTGCATGGTGCAGGAAGCCGTCGAAAACGGGGAAATCGCCATGTCACGGTATCTCAACTACATCGCCATATTGGAGGCGGACGACATGAAGCTTGCCGATTGGGAGCTGCGATAGAGTTGGAAGTTGGAAGTTGAGATTTGAGACTTGGGACTTGGGGTATACAAAATTGTAGGTTTCAAGTTTCAAGTTTCAGGTTTCAGGTTTCAAGAAAACACTTCGAAACTATGATCGTCGTAGAAGAAGACTATCTTCTGCAACTTTCGTTCTGGTGCAACAACATTGTTGACATTCTTCTCGCGTTTATTCGGTGCGGGTGCGGGTTTAGCGCGTACACGAGACGCTTGCGGCTGCGCTGTTGCGTGCGTAAGTTCGGGTGCAGGAAGCGGTTGCGGTACCAAATAATCTTCGGTAGCTGCATCGTCTTCTGGCGCAGGCGTTTCGGTTGCTTGAGGATGACGCGGATCGACCACATCCTCGTCTGGATCGTCCATATTCTCATATTCGCCAAACAGATCGGTCTGACGCATCATTTTCGAATTCTCAACGGGTTGTTCTTTTACAGGTGGTTCTGGCTCAGGAACCGGATGGTTGACTTCTGGAGATGCACCCGCCTCGGCTCGCAACATTTCACCCATCCCCATGATGAGCCACTCAGTGGAAATTTCCGGATATTTGGCCAAAATTTTCTTTGCCACATCCAAGCTCGGTTGGTTGCGTCCCGTTAACAAATGAGTCAGTCCTGATCGACTGATTCCAATTGTATCCGCAAAGGAAGCAGAGGACAATTGTGAATAACTGATTACTTCTCGTATTCTATCTATCATAATATTACATTTGTATTCAAAACACAATTAAAACAAATAATATCTGCAAAGATAATATATTTTTATAAACTACGACATTTGTACGTTATTTTTCCAGATATGTTACATAAATACACGCTTGGTCTTACAATCATACCCCATTTTCGCAAGAAATCAAATTGTTGAAAACTATCTATATCTTTCATTGAAATAAAACACATAATCTTTTTTGAATCAAATGATTGACCGAAAAACAATGTAAAATATTGAAATGTTGATAGATATATGATTTTATTTAATCCATTAATTCAAATACATAAGATAACACTTCGATTACTTATATGATTACATACCCATCGTATATTACAGTCTATTATACAAAAAGCCTCACGGTCATCCCGTTGGGCTACTATGTTGAAAAATTGAAATATTTACAATTGTGATTCCATGTTTTATTTGTAAATTCACAGAAATAATATTTATTGTTACATTTGTATTCTATCGTGTATTGTTATTTTTGGCATGTGGTTTAATGTGTTGTTTTTGTGAATTTTTTGGTTTTCCGAATTTGAACTTGGGTTACGTATGTTTTTTACAATTGTAATTACCCTTGTTTATTTTACAATTATTAATATTTAGTTATATTAAAATCGAAAGCTGTCTTACCATTTTAACCCCAAAGCTTGTATGGCCAATCACTCATTTCTAACTACGGGCTCTACATTCCGATTTCCGCCCCCCATGTCTGTTTTCCTTTCAAATTTTCAATTCTCGACGCGATAAAAAAACTATTTTTGCCGCCGGTTTTCGGGAGCCCTCTCCCACCCTGTTTAGATTGTCTATTTATAATTATAATATGAAAGGTTTATACACATTCTTACTTCTTACATGCTCGAATGTCTTCATGACGCTCGCGTGGTACAGTCATTTGAAGTTGCAAAGCACAGCTTGGTTCAGCAAGCTCTCTTTGCCGCTGGTCGTCCTTTTCAGTTGGGGCATCGCCCTGGTTGAATACAGTTTCATGGTGCCCGCCAACCGCATCGGCTTCATCGAGAATGGTGGTCCGTTCAACCTATGGCAGCTTAAGGTGATCCAGGAATTCATCTCTCTGACCGTCTTCACCATCTTCATGCTGATATTTTTCAAGGAGCAGACCTTCACGGTCAACCATTTCATCGGTTTCTGCTTTTTGATATTAGCGGTCTATTTCATCTTTAAAAAATAACTTCCTTGAGCAGTCCCGATAGGGACAAGAGATTTGTAGCCAGGGGTAAGCGAAGCACAACCCCTGGGAATCGATTGATTACAAGGCGTTTACATCGGACGACGTTTTATTCGTCGAAAAAAAAAGGTATGGTACAATAAAATTAACGATTAATCGTTAATTGTTTGTTTTAATAATGTATCATCAAGTTATATCGCCGATGGATAAAGATTTTACCCCTGTCATAAAAAAAACGGTCAAAAAGGAGAAGCCTTCGAGGAAAATCATCGAAAATATCCTTCAGTATTCAAAGTCCCTGAGTGTTATCGCCGGGATTGCACCGCAGCCGTTATTGTTCATCAACAATTAGTTCTCGCATACGGGAAGTGAACATGCCGCATCGCGCCGTTATCGGTTTGGGCAGTAACAAGGGGAACCGAAAGTTCTACCTTACGTTGTCTTTGCGCCTGATTGAATGGGAGATCGGGGCCGTTGTGCGCTCCTCATCCGTGATAGAAACCCCGTCGTGGGGATTCGAATCCGACCCGTTCCTGAATCAGGTCGTGGTGGTGGAAACCGCACTGGAACCCTTGCAGCTGTTGGATGCCCTGCAGTCAATCGAACGCCGGCTGGGGCGCACGCAGAAAAGTCGTATTGTGGACGGGAAGCCCGAGTACCATGCCCGTACCATTGACCTGGACATTCTCGACTACGACGGTTTGCATTACCATGACGAGCGTCTCACGCTACCGCACCCGCACATCGCCGAGCGCGAATTCGTGCTTGTGCCCTTGCGGGAATTAGGGATTGACCTCGGTCATTAAACCTTAAACCTTAAACCATTAAACCCTAAACCATTACCTTCAGCCCTTTTGGAATACATAATCACCAATCACTAATCACCAATCACTAAATGAAAATACCCTACAACTATGTTGTTATTGAAGGCAGTATCGGGGCGGGCAAAACCACGCTCTCCACGATGCTGGCCAACGATTTCAACGCCGAATTGGTGCTGGAACGCTTTGCCGACAATCCCTTTTTGGAGAAATTCTACAAAGATCCGGAGCACTATGCGTTTCCGGTGGAGATGACCTTCCTCATGGACCGCTACCAGCAGCTCAAGAACTTGCTCACGGCTCGCGACCTCTTCACCGACTGTGTCATCGGAGACTATTTCATCGACAAATGCCTGCTGTTTTCCAAAAACAATCTCTCCAAAGACGAATTCTCGCTTTTCAAGACCGTTTTCGACACCATTTCCGGTTTTTTGCCGAAGCCTGATCTGCTCCTCTATCTCTATACCAAGCCGGACCGGCTGCTCAAGCAAATCGCCAAACGAAACCGTCCCTTCGAAAAGGACATCACAGCAGAATATCTCACCGACATCCAAGAAAAATATCTCACTTATTTCAAGGAAAATCAACAAATTCCAATCCTTCTGATAGATACAGAAAATGTGGATTTTGTGGAAAATAAATCTGATTATCAGACTATTATGAAATTGATAACCGAAACTTACCCGCCCGGCATCCACCGCATTCTCTCTTAATTCACAAGGTGTCTTGAAAATTATTTTCAAAAAAACAGACGATGTAGTCATTTTTTTGCTACTTTTGCAGGGTGTTTTAAAAAGAAAAATATAAACAAAAAAGTTATATAACGTTATGAGAATTAGAAGGTTATTTTCTATTTTATTGGCAATCGTAGTGGTGGTGTTAGCCATCTTTGCCGCACGCAGCATCATGCGTCCCGAAAAATTCAAAACCGTTTACCAGATCCGCAAAGAGGCCAATGTTCAGAATCTGCTGGCTATCCGCAGTGCTCAGGCCGTTTACAAGAGCGTGCACAAAGTGTATGCTGACGATATCGACAAGCTCGTTGATTTCGTCAACAACGGAACAGTGCAAATCGAGAAAAACGTGGGTGATTTTCCCGACACCATGAGCGAGGCTCAGGCTTTCAAACTCGGTTTGATTCACAAGGAAATCGTCTCCGTGCCCGCCATGGAGAAGATCCTCGACATCGACCATAAGATCCCGAAGGAGAGCTTCAAGAATTTCCAATACATCCCCTTCTCCAACAAGGAGAAAAAATACGAAATCCAGGTCGATTCACTCTCCAGCAAGACCTACACGATTCCGGTGTATCGTATCGACGTGCCGTTGGATGACATTTTGATCAACATGGAAAAATCCATCACTCCCGACAACGCCGGTCCCCTTTCCAAACTCTGGAACAAGATTTTCTACAACAATTTGGCTGAAGAGACTCAATATCGTTCTCAATATGAGCCTCTGTACATGGGTTCTTTGACAGAAGCCAGCACCGCCGGCAGTTGGGAATAATCCTGCTTATGAACAGATCATTTCAAGCATATTATGGAAAATCCATTCGCATTGCGCCGGATGGATTTTCGTTTTATAAGCATGATGGCAAACAATTGACCGTCAAGACTTTCCCGCGTACGTCCGATGCGCTGCTCTCCACGGAGGCACCGCTATTCTTCGGTCAGGAGGATTCTGTCACGCTTATCGCGGCGCAACACATCCCGATGTTGGTGCCGTCGGAACTCTATCTTCCCGAAAAAGCCTCGGAATATCTTGCACTACAGTATGATACCTCTCGTTTGGGCATGACAAACACCGACGATGCGGGCACCTACAAAGCGGTCTATTTCCTGACGCAGAACGAGAAGGACACCGTTGACAGGTTGCCGTTTGCGCATCAAACGGTTTCGGAGACCACCCTGTTCTACCGGATTTTGTGCGAATATGACGGTGATACCGCTATGTTTGTCGCACAAAACGACGAATTCACCGACTTGGTGGCCGTTCAGAAGGGCGAATTGGTTTTTGCCAACCGGTACAATCTGGTGGAACCTGTCGATACATTATATTATATATGCAATGTGATACAGCAGTTCAATCTGCGCCATCCGCAGCTCTTCCTCCACCATTTCTGTGAGGAGAACAAGAAATTGCAAACGCTGTTGAAAACATACAAACTGAACACTCAGATTCTCTAATCATGCGAATTATCAGTGGAAAAAACCGCGGCCGACATATTGTGGCACCCAGTAATCTGCCTGTGCGTCCCACCATGGACATGGGAAAGGAGAGCCTCTTCAACATCCTGAACAACTATTTCTATCTCGACAACGTGCGGGTTTTGGACCTCTTTTCCGGCACGGGAAACATCACCTACGAGTTCGCCTCACGAGGTGCTATCTCTGTCGTGTCTGTCGATGAAAACCTTTTGTGCACCAGATTTATACAGAAGACTATCGACCTGTTGAACTACAACGACCAGGTGACGGTGATTCGTCAGGATGCTTTCGCCTATACCGCTTCATGCCAGCAGAAATTCAACATCATTTTCGCAGACCCCCCTTACGATTTGCCTGATATAGAGAAGATTATCGACAACGTCTTCGAACATGAGTTGCTACTTCCCGATGGTTGGTTGGTGATGGAGCATTCCATCGTGCACGATTTCTCCCAGCATCCGAAATTCTACGACCATCGTCGGTATGGAAAATTGCACTTCTCCTTTTTTGTGAATATGTCTGACGAAGAAAGCGAGGAAACGGATGGAGAATGAGAAGAAATATCTGATAGTGGGTTTGGGCAATGCGGAGCAGCAGTATGCCGGCACGCGCCACAATTACGGTTTCGAGGTGGCGAACGCGGTGGCTGCCGAGTTCAAAACCACCTTCAAGAGCGACCGGTTGGCCTACGTTGCGCGTGCTACATTCAAAGGCCGGGAGCTGGTGATCCTGATGCCCACCACCTACATGAATCTGAGCGGAAAAGCGGTGAAATATTGGCTGACGGAAGAGAATGTCGCCGTTGACCACTGTCTGGTGATTTACGACGACATAGACCTGCCGTTAGGCATCTTCAAGATGAAACCGAAAGGCGGCGGCGGCACCCACAACGGCATCGGGAACATCATCGAGACGTTGGAACGCACGGACATCCCGCGTATGCGTTGCGGCATCGGCAAAAGCTACGCGCAAGGCTATCAAGTGGATTACGTGCTCGGGCGTTTCTCTTCCGACGAACTGAAGTTGGTAGATGCATGCATCAAGCGAGCTGTGAGCGCCGTGAAATCTTTCGTCACCGTAGGCATGCAGATGACGATGAACCAGTTCAACACGAAAGAATCGGAACTGGCAAAGACCCTTGAGTCGGGAGATGGCTTAGAGTCTTGAACATTGACTTTGACTTTAACTTTGAATTTAACTTTGACTTTAACTTTGATCATCAACTTCTAAATACTACTTTCTGTAACCTTAAACCTTAAACCTTAAACCTTTAACCATTTAACCCAAGAATGCGTAAAACATTAATCATCACCGGAATAATCTTCGCCGCATTGTCGATGCAGGCGCAAAACTGGTATCAAATCGGGATACGGGTCTCCACGCAGATTCCGTTATTGCGGGAATATTCGGATGTGGATTACCTTTCCACGTTGCGCACGCCGCACATCGGGGTCTTTTTCCGTGGCGGCATGTATGTATATGGCGAGGTCGGCATTGGTTATCAATACTTCAGGAGCAGATTCATCGTCACACAACCCAATGGCGAGGAGTTGAACGATATGGTGCAGACCCATTACTTGGTTCTACCTTTCAAGGCTGTCGGCGAGGTCCCCATCACGAAGAAGATAGCATTTCTGCCGTACGTGGGTGTTTTATACCAGCCGTTGTTAAAGGTCTCCGAAAACATTTTGGGGTATGACAAAACGAACATTGAGAACCATTGGGCGTTGCTCACCGCGGGGTTTGATTTCCGTTTGGGGTTCATCACTTTGGGTGTCGATTATCGCTATTCTTTCCAGAATTATTTCACAAACAAGGAGGGAAAGAAGCCGCAATACATCGGCATAACAGTAGGGGCAATCTTCTAACTCGCTCATACACAAAGTAGTAAAAAAAATCACACTCAACCCGAGGAAATACCGAAAAAAAGTGTATTTTTGCACCGTCAAATTGACAGGGAGCTTAGCTCAGTTGGTTTAGAGCATCTGCCTTACAAGCAGAGGGTCACTAGTTCGAATCTAGTAGTTCCCACGAAGGAAAGAGACGCAAGGGATTGCGTCTTTTTTTTGTTTTGTTTTCCAGAACGCCTGAGAAGTCGTGACCCGGGGAAGCAATGCACCTTTCGGTTCTTTCAGCACCTGATGTTTTGATTGCCCTTTCTATCATTATTTCAATGAGTCTCGGACAAAACATATAATCTTTGTCTTCATCACGTAGCAAAACGCAAAAATTCCCGAGATATTCAATTTAAAATTCTCATTGTTTCATTTAGCAAAAGCACAAAAGAGGCTATGAAAGTCATCTATGAGGTCATAAAGGCGACAAAATTGACGGACTGCGAACTGGGTTTGGCCAGTGCGTATTTTGTGGAAGATGGTTTCGGAGATTTACTTGCAATTACAACGCAGAAGAAGAGAACGTAGTCTCAATCCTTGTTTTACTGGAAAAAGGGACACCATCCGCCAGCGCACGCCCTGGCGGGTACGGGATTCCGTTTTGTCCTCCTGTCCTGACGGGCCTCCGCGTGCCTTGACGATGACAACTGCCCTCGCGATCCAACGCCTCCCTCTTCCGACAAAACGGAATGGTGCATGGGTTGTCCGCCAGAGCAGTGCGATTCGCAACCCGCACAACCCGCAAGAGCAAACAGAACCTCAGACTCGCAAGGGCCCAAAAACCAGCGAAATCCCGCTCCCGATTTCTAACAATCAACAAAGAAAACGATTACATCCTTATCTTCTTGAACATCCTCTTCCAACGCACTTTGCCCTTGTCGCTCCAGGTCTTGAACTTGTCCAAGGAGAGCCAGACGACGGAGGCTTTGCCCACGATGTGGTCTTCCGGCACGAAACCCCAGAAACGGGAGTCGGCGCTGTTGTGGCGGTTGTCACCCATCATGAAGTAGTAGTCCATCGCGAAGGTGTAGCTCTTGGCTTCCTTGCCGTCAATCCACACCTTGCCGTCTTTCACCTGCAGGTCATGACACTCGTAGTTACGGATGATTTTGTCATAAAGAGCGATGTTTTCGGGTGAAATCTCCACCGTCACGCCCTTCTGAGGGATGGTAATCGGTCCGAAAAAGTCCTTGTTCCATTTGTAGTTGCTGTCGTGCGGGAAAATATCCGGACTGTAAACACCCTCTTCCTCACCCAAAATCTGCACCTCATATCCCTTCTTGCGGATACTGTTCTGCTGTTCGCTGTTCAACATAGCCACGAAACGATTGATATCGACCTGTTGGAAGTCTTCTTCGTTGAGATTCAGGTTCTTGCGCTCTTTCTTGGAGAGCTGCAATCCGGAAGGATGCGAAATCAGGCAAGCATACTGGATACGGTCGGGGTTGGCAACGGGCTTCCCGTTTATATATACTTGACGGTCAATAATTTGCAATTTGTCACCCGGCGTTCCGATGCAGCGCTTCACGTAGTTCTCGCGCTTATCGACGGGACGGGCAATCACCTTGTACTCGTTCCAAACCACTTCCCTACCCTTGCCGGGAATGTATGCACCAGGGTATTTCATGCGCAACTGCTGGATGTACTCAGGCGCATAGTGGCGGAACAGGTTCATTTTCTCCGCGTCGCTGGCGTTGGGGTTGAACATCGCCTCGTACTCGCGCACGATGGCGTAGTAGCTCTCGGCCTGCCGCTCCACAATCACCGTGTCGCCGTCGGGATAGTTGAAGACCACCACGTCGTTGCATTTCACCGGATTGAGGGCTTTCGAGCGCATATAGGGCAACTTGATGATTTCGGAGTAGGACTTCACCTCGGTCTTGGGCAGCTTGTTGTGGATAAACGGCACTGCGACAGGCGTTTGCGGCGCGCGTACGCCGTATGCAATCTTGCTCACCGAAAGGAAGTCGCCGATCATCAGCGAGCTCTCCATGGAGGAGGTCGGGATGGTGTAGAGCTCGAACCAGCAGGCGCGGATGATGTAGGCGGCGGCCACCGCGAAGATCAGCGCATCGCCCCAGGAACGGGCGGAGGTTTTCTTCGGACGCTCTAAATTCTCCGGCGTAATGTACTGTTCCTTGGCGGAAAATCCCAGATACGGCAGATAGAACGGGAAGAACACCGTGCCGAGAATCAGCGGCACATAGCTGTATTTATTGAACTGGCGGATGGTTTCCCATACCATGTAATAGAACATGAAGATGCCGAGATACGGAATCAGGAAAAGCAACATCCACCACCATTTCCGCCCGATGACCACCTTGATCCACAACCAGATGTTGTAGAACGGGATCAGCGACAGCCACGGTTTCAGTCCGGCTTTCTTGAAAATCCCCCACATACCGACTTGCCAGCCGATGAAGGAGATAATTAATATTACGATTAAGGCAGTTTTCGAGATTAACATTTTTTATAACGGTTATGGGTTATTGAGGATTATTGTTTAGGGTTTAAGGGTAAGGGTTAAGGGTTAAGGGTTAAGGTTTAGGGGTTAAAAGGTTATTGGATGGGGTATGTTGTGGCGAATCATTATTCGTCCTTACAGACATCATTCATCATTTCTGCAAAAGGGTACACGCCGGAGGGTTGATGGATAAGCCATTCGGCGGCGTGGACGGCGCCGCGGGCGAAGCCTTCGCGACCGTGGGCGGTGTGGGTGATTTCGACAGTGTCCTCGGGCGAATCCCACACAATCTTGTGAGTGCCAGGGACTTCGCCTTCTCGGATGGCCGTAATGGGGACAACATTCGTATGATCGCAAGGTGTCAACTTCCAATCTTTCAGGGCGTTCACCTCTTTGATGATGTCTTGCGCCAAATGGATGGCGGTACCACTCGGCGCATCCTTCTTGTGGATGTGGTGCGTTTCCTCCATCGTCACGGAGTAGCGGTCCTGGGCATTCATCAGCTGCGCCAACAATTTGTTGATTTTGAAAAAGATGTTGACTCCGATGCTAAAGTTGGCACTATAGACCAGCTTGCCGCCAGCAGCGACGCACTTCGAGCTCATCTCGTCCAAATGGTCGAGCCAGCCGGTGGTGCCGACCACCATTGGGACTTTCGCCTCGAACGCGCGGAGCATGTTCGGGACCGCGGTGGAAGGTTCGGAAAAGTCGATGGCCACCTCCGCACTCCGGAACTCACGGCCAAGGCGTTGCCAATCCGCCTCATTGTCGATAACGGCTACAATCTTGTGCCGTCGTTCCTGCAGCACTTTTTCCACGATATGGCCCATCTTTCCGTATCCTAATATTGCGACTTTCATTATGTATGACTTTGACTATATTGCTACCAAGCTTTTGCCCCTAAAGGGGCTGCTCAAGGAAAATGTTTTTTTCTCTAATTCCTCGACCCTTGAGCCTATTTCTCCAACGCCTTCTTCACCGCCTCTTCAATGTTCTCCCCTCTCAGGTCGCGGGCTATGATCTTGCCATCTTTGCCGATGAGCAAGATTTGTGGGATGCCGTCAACGCCGTAGGTATCTGTTGCATTGCGAGTTGCATCAGTCAACTGTGTCCACACCATCTTCAAATCCTGGATGGCTTTCGTTCGTGCTTCGGGCTTGTCCCATACATTCAGACTGACCAATACAAAATCCTTATCTTTTCCATATTTCTCGTGAATCTTGGCCAAATTGGGGATTTCTGCGCGACATGGTCCGCACCAAGATGCCCAAAAGTCAATCAAGGCCACTTTTCCGTCAATAACCTTGCTCAATTTGACAGGTTTTCCTGTTTTCTCGTTCGTAAGATCCAAATCAATATAATGCTTGCCTGGAGAGGTATGGCTGAGCTTTTCCAAAGAAGTCAGCTTTTTTGTCAAATTATTGTAAGTGGTTACAACAGGGGAGGCGTCCTCCAACATTTTCACCGCTTTTTCATAATCCAGTATAGACTCTTCCAATAAATCCTCCATCACAAACGCTCCTAACGGATTGTTTTTGTTGGTTTCATAGGTCTGGATAAGATACTCTTCGTATTCATGCCAACGTTTTTCATATTCCTTCACCAATTGTTCCTTGACAGATAACGAGCTTGTTTTCTGCAGTTCACGAATGGTGGCACTCATGGCACTTTCATCAAGACTGGATTTGCTGTAATATTGATAAAGCTGGTCGTTCAAAGGCGTTCCCGAGAGCGAATCTGTCACCAAATCGGCATAGATATTACCCGCCTCGCCAACAATGCGTAAGTAGTAGTAGTCACGTCCGCCAAAAGTCTTTGAAGCCGTCTGCAAACAACCCACAAACGGTTCCTCCACTTCAATGTCCAAAGCGAATACGCTGTCCACTATCTTTGTGGATGCCAGCCACTTACCCGTGTTCATATTCATGATGGAAATAGGTTTGCCTTGTAATCCAGAAACTGCAACTCGTCCCTTAATATGGCAATTCTGGGCGCTCACCATCGTGGTTAGCATCACGCATAGCGCGAGGTTTATTATTCTTATTCTATTCATACTGTATATTATTTCGTTTTATGTCATAGGGCTCACTGCGTTCACCCTGAGTTTACACATATCGGGCCCACAGCCCTCTTGAAAATCCTCTCATCTTCATATCTCCTCATCCTCTCATCTGAAATTCAACACCAAATTCACCCCGTAAGTAGGCGTTTTATTAACTGGATTCGGCATCACCATAGGGCTCCAGAAGAGCGAAAGATCGTCGGAAACGTCAAAGTAATAGAGGTGTGCATATACCATCGCATCAATGAAGTTGAGTGCGTAGATGATGACGGTGGCGGCGATGGCGATCTCCATATAGCGTTGCGACTCCTGCTTCATGGAAAGGATATTCTCGTCAGGGTATTTGGACAGTGCTGGAATCAAATCATCGATGTGTCCGTCACGGCGGTTGATGAATTCCCGGCGGTAGAGGAGCATATCGGAGGCATATTTATAGAGAAAATACCCCGAAACATCTAATAAACCATAGATAATGGGCACTTTCCAGTATTGTCGGTTGTAGATTTGCCCTCCTCCAGGAATAATAGAATAAAGCATAGCCGCTGTGGGACTATGCTTCGAGATGGTTATAGAATCTTGCGTTTTCACGCGCGAGACTTTGGGCGAGCTAATCTCTTGGGAACAAGCAAACAAACTCATATTGAGCAAGATAGCTACCATAAGAATCTGTTTGACGTATTTCATATTCCTAAAAAATGCGATACGTTAACGATAAAACATCGATTTTATTGTAACAAATTAAGCAAACGTTTGAGTTCTTCGTCGGAGGTGAAGGGAATTTGGATATTTCCCTTGCCGGAAATGTCCTTTTTGATGTTCACCTTGGCGTTCAGTTTTTTGGCGATGGCGGTCTGGGCGGAGCGCACTTCATCGGAAAGGGTTATCTTCACTTTTGATTTCTTGTTGCGAATGCCTTCCAAAGTTTTCTTCACCAAAGTTTCTGTTTGACGGACAGAAAGTTGCTCATTCACAATCTGTTTCACAAGTTTCGCTTGTATTTCCTCGTCTTCCACAGGCACCAATGCGCGAGCATGGCCCATGGAGATTTGGTTGTCGCGCACGGCCACTTGAACGGGCGTGGAGAGCTTGAGCAGACGCAAATAGTTGGAGATGGTGGTGTTGGTCTTTCCCACTTTTTCGCCTAACTGTTCCTGCGTGAAATGGCACTCGTCCATGAGCATTTGATAGCTCATGGCGATTTCGATGGCGTTCAGGTCGGCGCGCTGGATGTTCTCCACCAATGCCATTTGGATGGAAAGCGCGTCATCGACGGTACGCACGAAAGCGGGGATTTCGGTCAGACCGGCGATTTGCGCGGCACGGAAACGGCGCTCGCCGGAGATGAGCTGATACTTGCCGTTGCCCACAGGACGCACGGTCACCGGCTGGATGAGTCCGTAAGTCTTGATGGACTGCGCCAGTTCCTGCAACGACTCTTCGTCAAACTTGGTGCGAGGCTGATAGGGGTTCGCCTCGATGGAGGATATATGTATATTGGTATTACCGCTCACCAGCTGTGTGGGCTCTTTGTGCACAGGGATATCCATATTCCCGAGCATCGCGCCCAACCCCCTTCCTAACGGTTTATCATTCTTTGGCATTTCTCTAATCACTAATCACAAATCACTATTCACTATTCACAACTACACCGTATAACCATTTTTCAACAGGAATTCTTTCGCAAGATTCATGTAATTGACGTGGCCTACGGACTTGATGTCATACACGGCAATGGGTTGGCCGTAGCTGGGGGCTTCGCTCAGACGCACGGTGCGGGTAATGACGGTGTCGAAGACAATGTCGCGGCAGTGGAAGCGGACATCCTCATACACTGCGTTTGCCGACTTGTAGCGGTTGGTGTACATGGTCATCAGGATGCCCTCGATGGAGAGGTTGGGGTTCATGTTGGACTGCACAATACGGATGGTGTTGAGCAGTTTGCCGAGACCTTCGAGCGCGAAATACTCGCATTGCACGGGAATGATGACCGAGTCGGAGGCCACGAGGGCGTTGAGCGTCACCAATCCGAGAGACGGCGCGCAGTCGATGAAGATGAAGTCGTAATCATTCTTCACATCCGTGAGGGCGTCTTTCATACGATACTCGCGCCGGTCGAAGTTGATCATCTCGATTTCGGCACCCACGAGGTGGATGGTGGCGGGCATCACGAAAAGATTCGGGGTTTTGGTCTCCACCACGGCCTCGGAAGCCATTTTTCCGTTCACGATGCAGTCGTAAATGCTGATCGTGTTGTCATCCGGATACACACCAACGCCGCTGGAGGCGTTGCCCTGCGGGTCGGCATCGATGAGCAGCACACGGAAATCCAGCAGCGCCAACGACGCCGCCAGATTCACGGCGGTAGTGGTTTTCCCCACCCCGCCTTTCTGGTTCACAATGGCAACGATTTTCCCCATTACAGCGAGAGATCTATGTCGTCAAAGTTGATCCCCAAGTCTGCTTCCTCGTTTTTCTCGAAGTTCTCGGTCTCGAAGAAATCATCTTCCTCAGGAACCGTGCCGTTCTCGATGAAATTAATCACTCCGGACAAAGCATTTTTGAACTTATCGAAATCCTCCTTGTAGAGGAAAATCTTGTGTTTTTCATAGAAGAAGTTGCCATTGTCGGCATTGAACTTGCGCTTGCTCTCGGTGATGGTCAAATACATCTCCTCGTTCCGACTTCTCTTCACATCAAAAAAATAGGTTCTTTTCCCAGCCTTCACTGCCCTGGAGAGCACTTCGTTTTTGTCTTGATTTTCCATAATACCAGATACTTTTATTGATTCTTTTCAGACCGCAAAATTACGGATTTTTTGTTACAAAAGATATATTATTTTAAATTATTTTCTTTTTTGAGCTTGTTGCTGCTGCTTAAGCATCTGAGCCTGTTGTTTTTGAAGCTCTTCCATCTTAAGTTGCCATTTCGATTTCTTCACCGGTTTCTTCATATTTTCCTGTAGGGTGGCGCGAAGCTTGTCCTCATTGATGGCGGCGCGGAAGATGAACATCTGCAGGAAAGTAGTGAGATTGAAGAGCAGGTAGTAGTAGGTAAGACCTGAAGCAAAGTTGTTGAACATGAAGAAGAACATAATGGGCATCATATACATCATGATGTTCATCATACGCTGCTGGTCCTTGTTGCCCTGCGTGGGTGCCATCAGCTTGTTGTTCAGCCAAGTATAGAAGATGGTGGCGATAGACATCAGGATGGTGAAAAGACTGAGGTGGTCACCGAGCAAAGGAATATTGTGGCTGAAATCCCAGATGGAATCGTAGGTGGAGAGGTCCTCGGCCCAAAGGAACGATTGTTGACGCAGCTCGTAGGCGGAGGGGAAGAAGCGGTACATGGCGATGAGGATCGGCATCTGCAGCAGCATCGGCACGCAACCGCCAGCGGGTTTCACGCCCGCACTACGGTAAAGGCTCATCGTGGCCTGCTGTTTCTTCATCATGTCCTCATCCTTGGGATATTTGGCATTAAGAGCCTCGATCTCAGGTTTTAACGCACGCATCTTGGCAGAAGACATGTAGGTTTTGTAGCTCACAGGCAACACCACGATCTTGATGAAAATAGTGAGTATCAGGATGATAAGTCCATAACTCAAACCGTATGCCTCCAACCAGTTGAACACCGGGATGATGATGAAACGGTTCACCCAGTGGAGCAGGAAGAAGCCCCATCCCAACGGCACCTGACGCTCCAACTTCTGGTCATAGCCTTTCAGCAAGCGATACTGGTTCGGACCCACGAACATATACATGTCGAAGTGTCCCTTATTGAGATCTTTTATCTCGAAATCGAGATCAGCAGTGCAATCTTTCAGCACTTTAGCAACTTGCTTATCAGGAACTTGCACCTCGAGCGTTCCAGATGTGAAGGGTTGATCTGTTGTCACAAGGCAGGTGGTGAAGAACTGTTGCTTGAAGGAAACCCACTTCAGCGGCGAGGTGAAATCTTTCTTGTCGGGCTTGCGCTCGTCCAGATTCTGCACATCGTCGCTGTTATCCATATAATAAATAGATGTAATGTTCTTCTCGTAATCGTAGTTTTTCTCCACGCACTTGGGCTGCGCGTTCCACTGCATGGTGAAGCTGCGGCGATTCGGGTAGAGATAAGGCTCCATATTGACGAAATTGATCTGATAATCAAACTTGTAGTCGTCGTTGGAGAACGTGTATAGATACTCGATATATGCTTTTTGGTTGAGGACTTGGCATTGGGCCGAATCAGGGTTCCCGTTCGGGTAGAGTCGCAGTGAGAGTTGGTTATGTTTCTCATCCACAACCAGTTCGTCGGCATTGGCCACGAAATAGCAGTCGGTAGTGGAAATTTCCGTCTGGTCGCGGAGCATCAGCTTCATAGCCATGGAATTGCTGCCGCCCTCGTAGATGACAAGGGGTTCTTTTTCGGCATCCTTAGGCGTGTAGCGATAGATATCCTTGAGCTGGATCTCTTTGAGGTAGCCGCCTTTTTTGCTGAAACGATAGTATGCTTTGGCGGTTTCCACCGTATAGTCGCCCTGATTGTCAACCTGCGCGTTGGAGAACCGTTGGGCTGGCGTAAGTGCCGCCGTGGTCGGTGGTTCGGTGGTTTGAGCGGTATCCGACTGAGCATCAAGGGAGAGAGTTTTCGCGCTTTCGGCCGACTCCTTCTCCATTTCTTCCAACATTTGCGCTTCTTGCGCGGCGCGTTGCTTCTTCACCTGGTTGGTCTGATAGAAGCTGAAGCCCAAAAATAGGGCGAAAATCAGCAGCAGACCGATAACTGTATTCTTATCCATTTTTCAAATTTAAATTGGCGGCAAAAGTACAAAAAAAATCGGCTCTTTGCGCATTGATGTCGCACAAAGAATGCCGAAAATGCATTATACCACAGTAAATCTATGATATTGAGATGATTTCCATCTGAATCTCGCCCTGCGGGGTGTTGAAGGAGACTGTCTCGCCTGCTTTCTTGTTCATCAGCACTTTGCTGAGTGGTGAAAGGAAGGAGATTTTCCCTTTCATGATATTAGCTTCATCAACACCCACTATCTGGTATTGTGCTATCTGGTTGTTTTTCAAGTTCTTGAACTTGATAGTCGCTCCAAAAGCCACATCCTTCTGCTTTTGAGGGTCGTAATCAAGCACACGGGCAGAATGGAGACGTTCCTCCAACAGACGGAGCTTGCCCGTGAGGTAGTTGTTGTTCACGCGGGCGTCGTTGTTGTCAACGCCCTCATACTGCTTGCGCTCGGCCAAAATCTCCTCCCGCTCGGCCTTCAGCGCCTCCAAGCCCGCACTGGTGACGAAATTCTCCACCCCAGCTGGCAAAAACGCCCTCGGCGTCAACATCGGGACCTCTTCCTGGTCGCCTTCTTTCACGAAACCTCTGCTCATATTCGGTAGTTTTAGGCGGCAAAGATAATAATTTTTACTTTGACTTTGAACTTTGACTTTGACTTTCGCGGCTTGATCAATGAATTGTCCAAGTCAACGTCAAATTTCGTATCTTCGCGGCGTTTTTGTTATGAAACTGCAAGAATTAAAAAACAGATACTACAATACTGAATCTGAGGCACTTGCAAAGTCATTGGACGCAAATGTCTCTGGTTCGGTTTTTGCCATAAACGGAGTGAAAGGCTCCGCACTTGCCTTCATTGCGGCGCAAACCGTGGAGCAAAGCACCGCCACGCAGCTGTTTGTGTTCCGCGACAGCGAGGAGGCCGCCTTCTTCTACAACGATATGGAGACGCTGCTCGACGACCGACGCAACTCCCTGCAAGACAAGCGGGTGCTCTACCTGCCGTCGTCCTACAAGCGCAACAGCCGCTGGAGCGAGACCGACTCCTCGAACGTGAAACTCCGCGCCGAGATCCTCCACAAGCTGTCGATGCCCGACGCACAGCCGCTCATCCTCGTCTCCTACCCCGAAGGCGTGACGGAAACCGTGGTCACCCGGGACTATATCGACCGGAAATCCTTCTCCGTGAAGCGCGGCGAAGAGATGCTCACCGACGAATTCCTCAACAAGCTCTATGACCTGGAGTACCTGCCCGAGGACTTCGTCTATGAGCCCGGACAGTTCGCGTGGCGCGGCAACATCTTCGACATCTTCTCCTACTCCGAGGAATACCCTATCCGTATCGAGTTCGAGGGCGACCGCATCGACTCCATCCGCTTCTTCAATCCCGAAACGCAACTCTCTGTGCGTGAAGTGGATCAGATTTACATCATGACCCCCATCGGGCAGAAAGAGTCCGACGACGGCGAACGCGTGCCGCTCTTCTCCGTGCTGCCCGAAAACACGGTTGTCTGGCAGATGCACGCCGCCAACATCGCCTCCACTATCCACACCACATACCAGGATATTGTTGACAATGAATATTTTGCATCCGATGAAATCCCTGTCATCAACAAGAAAACCTTCCTGAAGGAGACCGGACGTTTCGCCCGCGTGTATGTGAACACCCGCGAGGTGACCGAACCGGCCGTCAGCCTCGATTTCGAGATGCAACCGCAGAACGATTTCGACAAGAGTTTCGACTATTTGCTGCTGGAATGGATTGACAATCTGGAACATGGCATCCAAAACTACTTCCTGTCAGAGACACAATCGCAGCTCGACCGCCTCTACAAAGTGATGCTCGACATTCTCGCTAAATACAACCGTCAGAACGAGGCCAACTTCAAAATCGAGCAGCTCTACACACCTCTGCGTCAGGTGCTTCACGAAGGCTTCACCGACAAGAACCACCGCATCGCGCTCTACACCGACCACCAGTTCTGGAACAAGTTCCAACGCATGGTTTTGCGCGACCGCTACAAGAAGAGCGAGGCACTGACACTCAGGGAGATATACGACCTCCAGCCCGGCGACTACGTTACCCACATCGACCATGGCATCGGTGTGTATGAGGGTTTGCAGAAAATGCAGATGGGCGACAGCACGCAGGAAGTCATCAAAATCAGCTACAAAGACGGCGACACGCTCTACCTGAGCATCCACGCGCTGCACAAAATCAGCAAATACGTCGGCAAGGAGGGCACTCCGCCCACCATCCACCGCCTCAGTTCCGGCAGCTGGGAAAAGCTGAAAGAGCGTACCAAGAAGAAAGTCAAGGAGTTAGCCATCGATCTGATTCGGCTCTACTCCGAACGTAAATCGAAAAAGGGGTTCGCCTTCTCGCCCGACAACTTCCTGCAAAGCACGTTGGAGTCGTCGTTCATCTACGAGGACACCCCCGACCAGATCAAGACCTTGGCGGAGGTGAAGGCCGACATGGAGAGCGACCACCCGATGGACCGCCTCATTTGCGGCGACGTGGGTTTTGGCAAGACCGAAATCGCCATCCGCGCGGCGTTCAAGGCCGTGTGCGACAGCAAGCAGGTGGCCGTTTTGGTGCCCACCACCGTGCTCTCCATGCAGCATTACTACACTTTCCGAGACCGATTGGCCAACATGCCGTGTAACATCGCCTATATCAACCGGTTCAAAAGCACGAAAGAGATCAAGGAGACGCTGAAGAGCGTGAAAGAGGGCAAAGTCGATATCCTCATCGGCACACACCGGATTTTGAGCAAAGACGTGGTTTTCAAGGATTTGGGACTGCTCATCATCGACGAGGAGCAGAAGTTCGGGGTGGCCGCGAAGGAGAAGATCCGCGAGATGAGGACCACCATCGACACCCTCACCATGTCGGCGACGCCCATCCCGCGCACGCTGCAGTTCTCCCTCATCGGGGCCCGCGACATCTCCGTGATCACCACTCCCCCGCCCAACCGCCAGCCCATCGACACGCAGGTTCACGTCTTCGACGAAGACATCCTTCGCGACGCCATCCAGTTCGAGTTAAACCGTGGCGGACAAGTGTTTGTTATCCATAACAAAATACAGAATATCAAAGAATTATCAGGTTTAATTCAACGATTGGTTCCGAAGGCGCGGGTGGCCATCGGGCACGGTCAGATGGAGGGCGACCAACTCGAAAAGATCATGACGCAGTTCATCAACGGCGAGTACGACGTGCTGGTTTCGACCACCATTGTGGAGTCCGGCTTGGACATCGTGAACGCCAACACGATGATCATCAACGACGCGCAGAACTTCGCGTTGAACGTGCTGCACCAGCTGCGCGGGCGCGTGGGCCGCAACAACCAGAAGGCCTACTGCTATCTCTTCATCAAGCCGTGGGACACCCTCAACGACCAGGCGCGCAAACGGTTGCAGGCCATCGAGCAGTTCAGCGACATCGGCAGCGGCATCCACATCGCCCTCCGGGATTTGGACATCCGCGGTGCCGGCGACATCCTCGGCGCCGACCAGAGCGGCTTCATCAACGAGATGGGCTACGACATGTACCAGAAAATCCTGAACGAGGCCATCCAGGAGATGAAAGACGCCGGCGACGAAGGCCTTGGCGACCTGCAGATGGCTGACAACAGCGCGTTGTTGCGCCGGGAGTGCTCGTTGGAGACCGACATCGAGGCGCTGTTCCCCTCCACGTACATCTCCAACGTCACCGAGCGCATGAACCTCTACAAGGAGCTGGAGTCCATCCGGGATCCGCAGAAGCTGGAGGATTTCCGCAAGAAGATCACCGACATTTTCGGTCCGATGCCGCGCGAGACCGAGGAGCTGATGCAGACCATCCCGTTGCGGATGCTCGCCGCCGACCTCCACTTCGAGAAGATCATCCTCAAGAAGCGGACCTTCCACGGCTACTTCACCG
>Ga0247610_10001275_pt1 | contig 31522 bp, 34 predicted proteins | sample 174DNAGHGhighgp2_FD_193483 | JGI IMG/M metagenome (GOLD analysis project Ga0247610, IMG submission 193483) | Sheep rumen microbial communities from Palmerston North, Manawatu-Wanganui, New Zealand - 1742 DNA GHGhigh gp2 | ecosystem: Host-associated > Mammals > Digestive system > Stomach > Rumen...
CCGCGATTGGGGCCGGCCAATCAGGGCTGTCAAAGCAAATTGAAGGAGTAAATGTTCTGACTTTTGCAAAACTCCCTTGAAAAAGTGTTCAGGATTGCCAAAAACTCCCTTGAAAAAATGTCGGGTTCTCAAAAAGTCCCTTGAAAAAGTGTCAAAATACTTGCAAAAGTCCCTTGAAAAAGTGTATCTTTGCAGCTTCATTCCTATAATGTGGAAGGAATTTTGAATCTTAAATCTTTGAATCTTAAATATTTAAACCTGAAATACTATGTTAAGTCAAGATGTAAAGATTGGAAGCGCCGTCCGTTTGGATGGAAAGATTTATTTCTGCATTGACTTCCAACACGTTAAGCCTGGCAAGGGCAACACTATCATGCGTATCAAACTGAAGGACGTGCTGAGCGGCAACGTGCTCGAAAAGCGTTTCGACATCGGCGTGAAGCTCGAGGATGTCCGCGTTGAGCACCGTCCCTATCAGTACCTCTACAAGGAAGGTGAGGACTATATCTTCATGCACACCGAGACCTACGAACAAATCCCGATCCCCGGCGACAACATCACGGGCGTGAAGTTCATGAAGGAAAACGATATTGTTGATGTCGTCGTCGACGCCAGCACCGAGACCATCCTCTTCGCTGAAATGCCTGTGAAGACTGTCCTCCAAGTGACCTACACCGAGCCTGGTGAGAAGGGCAATACCGCCACCAACGCTCTGAAGGAAGCCACCGTCGAGACGGGTGCCATGGTTCGCGTGCCGTTGTTCATCAACACCGACGACATGATTCGCGTCGACACCCGCACGGGCGAATACTGCGAACGCGTGAAGGCCTAAACCAACGTTACGTAAAAATAAGCGCAGAGTCATTGACTTTGCGCTTTTTTTGTATTTTTGCGTTTCATTTTATAATCTCGTTTCGATGAAAATCAAGAAAACTACTCTTAAAACTATTGCGGGACTCATTGACGCTAAATATGTTGGCCCCGCCAACTTTCCTATCACGGGTCTGAACGAAATCCACAAGGTGGAGGCAGGCGACATCACCTTCGTCGACCACCCTAAATACTATGCCAAGGCGCTCAACTCGGCGGCGACAGTGGTTCTTATTAATAAGGAAGTGGTTTGCCCTGATGGCAAAGCCTTGCTGCTCCATGACGACCCGTTCGACGCCTTCATGCGTATCATGCGGCATTTCCGCCCCTTCGAGCCACAGACGCAGCCCATCAGCGACTCGGCCGAGATAGGGGAGGGAACGCTCATTATGCCGGGCTCGTTTGTGGGACACCACACCGTCATCGGAAAGAACTGCCTCATCCATCCCAATGTGACCATCTACGACCACTGCGTGATTGGCGACAACGTCATCATCCATTCGGGTAGTGTCATCGGAGCCGACGGTTATTATTTCCAGCGCCGCAATGAAGGCTTCAAGAAGTTTGAGTCGTTTGGTCGCGTCGTTATCGCCGACGACGTGGAGATCGGTGCCCTATGCAGCATCGACCGCGGCGTCACTTCCGACACCATCATCGAGAGCGGGACCAAGTTGGATAACCACTGCCAGATTGGCCACGACAGCTACATCGGCCATAACTGCCTCATCGGTGCCCATGCCGCCATCGCTGGCGTGACGCGCATCGAGGACGATGTCATCCTTTGGGGCCGTGTATGCATCAACAAGGACTTGGTCATCGGCACGGGCGCCGTCGTCTTGGCTACCTCGGCCGTCGACAAGAACATCGAGCCAGGCAAGGCCGTCTTCGGTGTGCCTGCACAAGAGGTACGGAAGCAATGGCGCGAACAGGCCGCATTGCGCCAATTACCTGAATTCTTGAAAGAATACTATAAAACCCATCAATCGTAACAATGGCTGATGGCCGATGACTATGGCCTGTCTCTCGGATAAAGCAGGCCATAGTCATAAGCCATAGCCAAAAGAAACAAAGATGAAAAAACTCACATCTTTTCTGTTGCTTCTGTTATTGGTTGCAACCCAAAGTGCCTTCGCGCAGAATATGAAGACCTACCAATATGCCGAGCGCGACACCTTGAAATTAAATATGGATTTCTATACGCCTGCCCAAGTGCATGACAGCACCATCTGTGTGGTGTATGTCTTCGGCGGCGGCTTCATCGGCGGTCATCGCGACGGCGAGTTTGAAAAGGCTTATTTCAAGCAATTGGTGGACGAAGGCTTCCAAGTGGCTGCCATCGACTACCGTCTGGGTTTGAAGGGTGCCAAAAACCTTAGTGTTTTCAACTCCGATCCCTTGAAGGATGCCGTCAATATGGCGGCGGAAGATGCCATTTCGGCCTTAGCCTATTTGCTTGAACATGCCAAGGAACTGAAGGTGAACAAGGACTATATTGTGATGGTTGGCTCCAGCGCGGGCGCCATCACCTCGTTGCAGGTGGACTATGTCCTCTGCAATGGCTTCTTGAACTATGACATCCTGCCCAAGGACTTCCGTCTGGCAGCCGTGGTGTCGTATGCTGGTGCCATCTTCTCCAAGGAAGGCAAAGTGAAATACCGCAACCATGCGCCTGCCCCGACCATGTTCTATCACGGCACTTCTGACAAACTAGTGCCTTACAAGCAACTCAAGCTCTTCAATACCGGTTTCTTTGGTACCGATGCCTTGGTGAAACGCTTCGTGGAGTTCGGCTATCCTTATTTTGCCCGCCGTTTTGAAGGCTATGGTCACAGCGTGGCAGCCGGTGGTCCGATGACCGTCGATGACCTCGTGTGGTTCTGCCGCCATTTTGTGCTTAAGAAGGAGCGCATCCAGGTGGATGGTACCTACCAGAACCTCGACCCTCAAACCATGCCGGCATTCGACTTATACACCCCGGGAGATTTGTATAAGTGATTGTATTTGAGTTCTTAACCATAAGAAATGAAGAAACTACGCTTTTCACTTTTTGTGCTGTTGGTCTTTAGCGTGATCTGTGCCAAGGCGCAAAACAAATGGCATTATAACTTTGGTCTTGGTGCCTCGCTCAATACAGGCAACGTCAACAACTGCAACCTCAGCAACGATGGCGCCGTTGAACGCAACGATAGTTTGATTGCTTTCGATGCCCACTACAAGCTGTTCTACAGCTCCCTCATCGACAGGAATGCCGCCGAACAGCAATGGAAGGAGACCAACTTCGAAATCAACGGCGGCGTAAAGATGGATTTGTTCCAGTATGATAAGTACTCTCCGTTTTTGGCCTGTGAGATGCTGACCAACAAATACAAGGGCTACGACCTCAGGCTGAGTGGACTCATCGGAATGAAATACCGCATCTACACCGTTTCTGGGCTCTGCGACTACTCCATCAGCGCGGCTTTCGTGTACGATTGGACCGACTTCACCGACGAGACACACCTTCTCAACAATAACTACCGCGTCTCGATTCGTCCTAAAATCAAGCAAAGGCTGGCCGAAAACCTAACGTTGTTGCATACTACTTTCTATCAGCCTTCGGTGCTCGATTTCCATGATTACATCATCATGAGCACCACCAAACTGCAAACCCAAATCACGCGCAAGGTCTTCATCGACATTTCTTTCTCCTACGAGTATCGTAGCCGGGTCCCTGCCGAAAACTATAAGAAACACGACTTTCTGTCTGAGGTCTCAATTAGGTTTAAGTATTAAGTACATTGGCGTCTCGCAGTCCCGAAGTCTCGAAGTCAAAAAACAGCATTATTGGAGAGAAAAGTTATATAATAAACTCAAAAATGAAAAACTGATGATTTGCATTGGAATGGCTGCCGCTCTGGCGGGATGCGTCCCAAAAGAGGAGCAACAAAAACCCGCTGAACAGCCCCAGCCCAAAGAAGAGTTCAAGTATCTGGTGGACGAGTTCGCCGACTTGAGGATCATGCGTTACCAGATCCCGGAATGGGACCAGTTGACGCTGCAACAGAAGAGCTACATCTATTATCTCGGTGAGGCGGCCAAGTGCGGTCGCGACATTCTCGCCGACCAGAACTTCAAGTATAACCTGGTGGTCCGCAAGACCATCGAGGCCGTGCTAAACTCGTATCAAGGCGACCGCGAGAGCGCCGACTTCCAGAACTTCGTGGTCTATGCCAAACGTGTGTTCTTCAGCAACGGCATCCATCATCACTATGCCGAGGACAAGTTCTTCCCCGAGGTCAGCGAGGTCTATTTCGCCGACTTGATTAAGGGCAGCGACGCCAGCCTGCTCCCGCTTAACGAGGGAGAGACCGTCGACGACTTCATCGCCTTCCTGACGCCCGTGGTCTTCGACAAGGAACTCTACAAGATGCGCCGCAGCAGTGAGGACGACATCATCGTCAACTCGGCCGTGAACTTCTATGAAGGTGACATCCGTAAGGCCGATGTGGAAGCCTTCTACAACAAGATGCGGAAGCCCAACGATGAAGAGCCCATTAGCTATGGACTGAACTCCAAGCTGGTGAAGAAAGACGGTAAGATTTATGAAGACGTCTATAAGGCTGACGGTCTGTATGGCGAGGCCATCCAAGCCATCATCGGCTGGCTGCAGAAGGCCAACGAGGTGGCGGAGAACGAGAGCCAACGCAACTACACCCAGAAGCTCATCGACTATTACACCACGGGCGACCTGAAGACTTGGGATGAATACAACATCGCGTGGGTCCAGGACTCCGTCTCGCACATCGACTTCGTGAACGGCTTCATCGAGGACTATGGCGACCCGATGGGCATGAAGGCCACCTGGGAGGCCATCGTCGACTTCAAGGATTTGGAAGCTACCGTGCGTTCCAACACCATCAGCGAGAATGCCCAGTGGTTTGAAGACCATTCGCCCGTCGACCCGCGCTTCAAGAAAGAGGAATGCAAGGGCGTGTCGGCCAAGAGCATCATCGTCACCACGCTGGGTGGCGACTGCTTCCCCTCACCCCCGATTGGCATCAACCTGCCCAACGCCGACTGGATCCGTAAGGAATTTGGCTCCAAGTCGGTGACCATCACCAACCTGATGGAAGCCTACGACAAGGCCGCCGACGAATGCCCGAGGAGCGCCCTCAAGGAGTTCGCCTATACGCAGGAAGAGGTCGACCTCTGCAAGAAATATGGCTCCGATGCCGACGTGGTGCACACCAACCTGCACGAGTGCTTGGGCCACGGCTCAGGCAAGCTGTTGCCTGGCACGCAGCCTGGCGCCTTGAAGGAGTTCAGCTCGACGCTTGAGGAGGCCCGTGCCGACCTCTTCGGTTTGTACTATCTGGCAGAGCCGAGGATGGTGGAGCTGGGCGTGATGCCCGATGCTGAGGCTTATATGGCCGAGTACTGCTCCTATATCCGCAACGGCATGATGTCGCAGCTGGCCCGTGTGGAGTTGGGCAAGGACGTCACCGAGGCGCACATGCAGAACCGAAAATTGATTTCTGAATGGTGCTATGAGCATGGTAAGGTAGAGACGTTGCGCGCAACGTCTGTACAAACCCCAGAAAAAGATGTCATCGAAAAAATAGTTCGCGATGGCAAGACCTACTTCGTCATCAACGACTTCGAGGCTTTGCGTGGCTTGTTTGGCGAGCTGTTGGCCGAGATCCAGCGCATCAAGAGCGAAGGCGACTATGCAGCTGGCAAGGCCATCGTAGAGAAATATGCTGTCAAGGTTGATCCCGAGCTGCACAAGGAAGTCAAGGAACGTTACAACGCCTTGGGTCTGAAGCCTTACGGAGGTTTCATCAATCCTGAGATCGTCCCTGTCACTGAAAACGGCCAGGTGGTGGACTACAAGGTCGAATATCCTTCTGATTTCGTGGCACAACACTTGAAATATGGCAAGGAATATAGTTTCTTGAAGGCGAAGCATTAAGCAGGAAGGAAGAATAACATTGAGTCCTCGGCATCGTGATGTCGAGGACTTTTTGTTTTAAGGGAATTTCTAAATTGCTCCGTAGGAGCTTTCGTTTAATAATAAAACTCAAGTTTTGCCCATCCTTTCATTTTGGCACACCCTCCTTTTTTTGTGATATGCCTGAAATTATGCTTACCTTTGCACCCATGAACAGCCTTTACGAAATCAACAGACGGAAAGAATACCAAGCAGGATTGCAACATGCCTTTGAGATGCCCCTGCCAGAGAACTTCAAACTTGATTATGAAGAGATTATGGCAGATGAAGAGACCAGTTTGGCTACCAAAGAAACCTTGCTGCTTTGGCGGACTATCATAGGACCTTTCAATAATACCCTCGCTTATGTCGTCAACAACAGGCTTATCCTTGAAGCATTGCCCTACATCATCCGTGACGACTCCGACGACAGTGATATCATGCTAGCCGAAGAAATGTTCGATGTGTTGCAGCGGCTCAACAAGGCTACAGCCAAGGCTTTTATTGCCACGGTGAAAGGCCGTTCAGGTTGTATTGAAAGCCTTTACAGGGCTTTGGTTGAGCATGACGAGAAGGCTTTTGTGCGGTTGTTGAGCGACACCAGCTGTGATGCCACGCCTTTGGCGCGCCTTTGCCGTAGCTGTTGGGAAGATACTCGTATGGGTTTCGCAATTGGGAATGAGAGCCTGCCCTATTATCTCGACTATTTGTCTGAGCTGCCTTTTGACCAGAATGACCACGATGAGCAGGATGTGCAGCATGCCGTGCAGCGGCTACGGCCTGACTGGGAACTGATTCAAGACCTTGATGATCCCGACATTGATAATCGTCTGGAACAGTACTTCAGGGATTTGCGTGTTTTTAACGAGGCACATTTCCGTATGAGCGTGCATTACTATCAGGACAGCTACGAGGATTTCAAGGCTGATGAGAAGCAACTGCTCGACAGCCTTTTGCAGCGACCCGAGGTGCAACCGATGCTGGCATTCGAAGAAAGGGAGAAGGAGGCTGTCTCAAAAAGTGTTGAGGAAACACCTTTCCTTTTGTCCAAGGATTATTTTGACTGGGGTCATTGCTCCAACATGCCGACGGAGTATTTTTACCTGAAAAATGTCGTGCGCAACAAGGGAGTTTCGGTTTTGGCTGATTTCATCAACTATCTGGCAGACAAGGGTTACATCGAAGACCGTATTGCTGTAAAGGAGCTGTTGGCATATCGTTTGACTGGCCGCTGCCGTCCCGAGGGTAATCTTCCGACGATAGAATGGCACGGAAAGAACGGCAAGTCCTACGAGTTGATTTACCTCGTCCGTTTCCTTTCCGACAGAGGCGACTATCGCAAGATGCGCCGTTTCTTCACCGGTCCCGAGTGGGTGAAAGACCGCGACAGCAGTTATGCCAACTCGGCCGATTCGGAGTTCCGGAAGCAGATGTCGGAGTTCTATCCCGAGGCTTGCAAGTTTGTGGTTTGATTGCAAATAAAGCGGTTTGTTAAATAGCTTTGTGCAATGATTCTGACCTATTGATTCTCGAGCCAACGAGAGAGGAATACATTATAAACACTGTAAGAAACGCTGTCAATAGTAGAGTTGGAAAGTATCAGTTCTTTATCGATGAGTGCCTCCAATAGCCGCTGTGAGTTGGCGGAGGTGCCGATGTTATATTTTTGGAGGAATTGTGAGGCATAGGGCTGTGTCACGACTTGCTCTTTGGCAACGGCCTTCAAGTAGTTCCATTGATTGGCGGTCAGCAGATCGCGCCATTGGATGAAGTTTTGCTCGTTTTCTTTAAGAATTTGGGCTGCTGAGCGCAATACATCCTCTTTCTCAATTTTTCTCCCGCTTTTCAGAAAAACGTGATTGCAGAGCGATTGTGTGTAGAAGGTATGGAGTTTTGTCCAATCGAGAATGAAATCCAGCGCCTCCGTTGTGATGGTTTTCTTTCCCTTTTCGAACATCCGAATGATGAAGTCAGCGTAGACTTTGCGGTCGATTTTTTCGAGGTAGAGGCAACGAGTACTTTCGTAGAACGGGCTGCGGGCATCGGTGAACATCTCGGTCATCAGGTGCTTCTTGCTGCCGCAAAAAATGAATTGTACATTCTTTAGTGGCTGAATATAGGAGCGCAACATGGCTTCCATGTTAGTGCCGTAATTCCTGATCTGCTGAAATTCGTCGATGGCAATTATGGTCTTTTTTCCCTGTTTTTCAATAAAATCGAAAATTGAGGCGAGGGTTTGTTGCTTCTCGTGGTCCGAAAGGTAGGTCATGGTGAGTTCAGGATTGCCTGTCAGCGCGTTGTAACTTAGCATGGGACGCAGGCCTCCAAGAAATTGGAAGAAATTTTTAATGCTTTTTTTCTTGTCTAGAGATGCGATGACCGCCTCAGAGAACACTTTGATGAAATCTTCAAGATTTTCCGTGGCATAGATGTCCACCAAACAAGTGCAGACATCGATTTTTTTATGCTTGATTTCATCAAAAAGGCGGTAAATCAAGCCTGTTTTTCCATAGCGACGTGGTGAAATTAGGGTGACATTCGATCCGTTAAGAAGGTATTCTAGTAAGGTCTGAGTCTCGTTCTCTCGGTCGCAGAAATGCTCCTTAGATATATATGGAACAAGGGTAAACGGGTTTTCCATGGCAATCGATTTTTTATCTATTTATGATGCAAAATTACTATCTTTTTTGTGTTATGCAAAATAAATAGTGAAATTTTTCTTTTTTTTCTGTTTTTTTCGGCAAAAACAAGTCTGTTTCAATCGGTGCCATTTTTGTTTTGTCTGTAAATTCTTTACCTTTTCGATGTTTGCCAAACGCTATCTTTCACTATAATTCACTACATTCCATTGCCGTCCAGCGGAAAGCCCCTATTTTCGCGCCATGCAAGGCAAGAAAGAAGATATAACCAACGAGCAGTCCGCGAAAAAACGGCGGATGTCTTTGGCGGTAAGGAAAGAATTGCTATCTTTGCGGCATCGCTTCGGCGAAAGGACATCTTGCGAAGGACGTTTGACGACGCAGTTCCGACTGGTAAATTCTGGTAAAATTCTATCAAGGGACGAAAGACGGCAAATGCCCACACCTTATTATAATAGGGCGTGGACTGCTTTTACTCATTTTTTGATACGGTTTACCAGAGCCATCCAGCGGAATGAGAAAGGTTGGGACGCGCTCTTTCTTTATGCCTTGGCTGGAACGGAAGCAAGAAGAAGGTTGGTGTGTCGGTGTAAAGCTGGCGCCTCAGTTTCCTGGCCTTCTCAAAGAAATGAATCATGCCGAATTAGGGAAGCTATAGGCAAAAAGGTTGCGCCCGACACGTATTAGGGGAATTGTTATGAAAAAAATGGTAGGATTATTTACGATTGGACTTATGATGGTAGTTCTGTCACTCACTGCATCACAGGCGTTTTCCCAAGGCAAGGCTAAGACGATCAAGCAAGGGTCTGTTTATATCGGTAATGTGACTAGACCTCAACAAATAGCCGCTTATGGGACTCCAGCTTGGTTGTTTTCAACCATGTCTGTTAGTTTCATTGAAGGCCAGTGCGCATTGTCTTTTAACAGGTGTGCCTATTCAATAAATTTGTACACAGGTGGTCTGGGTAACGCCATGTATTCCGATAATACTGAAGCTAGGTTAATGGCGTGTATTGTGAAAGATGGGAAGGTCTATCTTTGGGATCCGGCTGAGGGGCAGCCAAAAAATGAGGCAGGATATCTTATGATATTCAAAATCAACGATGATGAATCCTTGACTTTAACAAAAGCCTCGATAGACGGGTTGGATTTGGGCAGGTTTGTTTACATGTCTGATTACAATAAAATGAAAAAAATGGGCGATGCTGAATTACAACAAGTCGAGGTAGTCGCATTGACCAAATTGTTGAGGAATTGAATCATTGCCAGCGTTCATTACACTAGCCAAAAAAGAGCTTACTGAAAGACAAATGAATATAACGAAGAAAAAATATCGACAAACTGAGCATTAGTCTGAAAAATGACTATATTTGCAGCGTCATATTGGTATTACGCCTTTTAGTTAGTTGCAGTATTAAGGGAAAAGTGAAATATCAAACATGACAAAAATTGAGTGGCCATGTGTTGTTTAGATTAAATTAAAAATTTAGCTAAAGTACAATAAAATTTAGTATTATGAGTGAAAAAACTAATGACAAAAAAACAAAAGTCTACAAGCCTGTAGAAATTAAAGCAAAGAATGCACCTTATGGATCATATGCAGCAGGGTGCCGAGAAACTTATGGCGATGCCCATAATTGTTATATTTGTGACTATGGTGGATAATTAATGCTTGCATTTTGAATTACAGAAGGTTCTTTCTATGATTCCCTGAGAATATACGAAAGGACCTTTAGTTTTAAATAAACCAAGTATCATGCTAGTCTGCCAAACGAAAAACACTTTCATTCGTTATTATGATGGCGAAGGGTATATAATGAATCAAATGACTCGTTATGATAGAGTGTATAATGAAACGGGAACCGATTTTTTACATGAAATCTCACGAACTCCTAAAGACATAAATATAATCGTAGAAAACCTTTCTTCTCTATATGGAGATTCAGTTTCAAAAGAAAGGCTTCTTGCTGATTTCCTTTCATTTGTAGAAGATTTGGAAAGTCATTATTTTGTTGTGACTGGAGAAACCGAAGAAGAGTGTGCGTCAAAAGATCTTGATTTTTCATATTCGCATGGCAGTTTGAAAACAAATAAAGTTGATTTTACACAAGACACGATTCAGACTATAGACGAGTGTACTGCTAATTCCATGTTGGAAGCTGACCAAAGAAAACCGCACCTTAAATCCATACAGTTTGAATTGACAAGTCGTTGCAATGAGCGTTGTATTCATTGCTATATTCCTAATTCTAAGAAAAACACTGGGAAAGATATGCCATTTGGGTTATTTTGTGACATACTTGACCAGTTCGCAGATATGGGTGGGCTTCATGTATCACTAAGCGGAGGCGAAGTGCTATTGCATAAGGATGTAATTCACGCAATTCAATATTGTAGAATAAAAGATATGGAAATCTGCATATTGTCAAATCTAATTGCTCTTAAAGAATATCATATACAAGCAATTAAGGATGCAAATGTTTCATACGTTCAATGTTCATTGTACAGCATGGATCCTGATGTTCATGATACAATTACGACTGTAAAAGGTTCATATGAAAAAACGTTGAATGCTATTAAGAAACTGATTGCGAATGATATTCCTGTTCAGATTTCGTGCCCCTTAATGAAGGCAAATAAAGATAGTTATTTAGAGGTGCTCGAATTTGCTCAACAAAACAAAATAAAGGCATTCTCTGATTACATTCTTATGGGTGAAGCAAATCTGTGCACTGATAATCTTAGAAATAGGTTGTCAATCGAAGAAACCGAAAAAGTTATCAGAAATTTAATAGAGCATGATGTTGACTATCCAAGGTGGGTTAAAGAGAAAAGGCCCTATTTGGAAACTATTGATAAAGAAAGATATGCAAAGCAAGCCTTGTGCGGTGCTGGCCTTAACAATATCTGTATATCAGAAAATGGAGATTTATATCCTTGTCCAGGATGGCAATCTATGATTGTGGGCAACATTTATAAAAAGACATTAAAAGATATATGGAACCATTCTGAACACCTAAAAAGACTCAGAAAAATAACTCATAATGATTTTCCAAAATGTTTAGAATGTGAAGCGCGAAAGTTTTGTACCATGTGTCTTGAAAGGAATTGTAATGAGAATAATGGGGATATGTTTAAAGTGGGTAAACATTACTGTGATGTGGCTTTTGCTCATAAGAAATTGTATGAGGAATATGTCACAAAAGGGCTTTTGTAATGCTTTGTGATGCACATATTCATGTCGGTCAGTTTTATGACATTTATACTTCACCGGAAGACTTGTCTGTATTTCTCAAGGAAATAGGTGTTGATGCTATTGCAGTGTCTTCAACAACTACATGTGAAGAGAACTATAACAAAGTTGAAAAAGAAATCGAATCTCTTATTAAAGTATTTGGCAAAGTTACAATACCAATATTGTGGGTTACTCCAGCGCTACTTAACAATGAGACAAAGTTAATCAAGATGCTGAATCATGTAGACTGGAAATGTATAAAAGTTCATCCTCAATTGTGCCCCGATGAATGGGATGCAAGTAACTGTAATTTTAAGAAAGCTGTAGAATTGTCTAAAGAATTAAAGGCACCTTTAATGATTCATACTGGAGTAGTAAGGAATTGTCATCCTTGTCAATTGCAACCATTGTTCAGCAAATACCCAGAACAATCATTTATTATGGCACATGGAAGGCCAATAGAGGAAGCTATTTCTGTTATGAAAGAATGTCCAAACACTTATGTAGATACTGCGTTTATGCCAATCCCATATATAGCAAAGTTGATAAAACTAGGGCTTTCTAATAGGATTCTTTGGGGAAGCGATTACCCAATAATCAAATTTCACGATCCAAACGTTAATACGTGTTTGTATTACAACAACCTTATTGACGAATTGAAACATCATATCACTCATAGCGACTACATAAAAATTACCCAAACAAATTTCCTTGATGTTTTTAATGTTATTGGTGATTTATATTAAAAAGAATAGAATATGGAGATCTATCGAGTAGTTTTAGATATTGCAGGATTAAATGTCTATGATATAGGAACGAAGTTTTCAAATGTACTCAAAAAGAGATATAATATGGCAGAACACTTTATGGAAGATGTTCGACTTAGGATTGATAATACACTTCTGTCAAGAAAGGGTGCTGTTTTTGTATGCAGCAATGTGGTAAATGCTCATGATTGGTATCAAAAAATAGATGTTAACCAGCATTTGAATTATTACGTATATAAGTTATCATGTGATGGACATATTCAGTGGCATAATTCTGTTTTTTATGAAAGCGTATTCTTGTCGTATTATTACCGTAATCGAGTAGATGAGTTGTTGGTTTTCTCAAGGCGAGAAAACGCAGAAAAATATTGGACAACCGAAATTGAGCAGGATGATAGTAAAGCCGAAGGATTGTTTTGGGGAGAGGCAAAGATACTTGAAAGGACTCATTATGATTGTTTTCAAAAAGTAATATTGTAAAGGTTGTTGTTTGTTTTCCCAAAGACCATCAAATGCCTCCAAGCCTTGGTGAAGCATCCCATTGTTGCCATGCGAAAAGCCATTACTTTCGCGCCATGCAAGAATGGATTTAAGACCAACAAGAAGTCCGTGAAAAACGAAGGGATGTCCGTGGCGGTAAAGAAAGAATTGTTATCTTTGCGCCCATGAACAACAGAGAAGGTGTCAATAGGAAGAAAGAGTATTACGATTGGTTGAAGGCTGTCGTCATCGAGCCGTTGGGTGAGTATTACAAGGCATCCGTTGCAACTTTCATGTCATTGGACAGCGTTAGCGATGAATCAAAGGAAACAATAAAGTTTTCCACCGAAGTATTCCAGCCATTCTGCAATGCTCTCGCCTTTATCGTAAACAATCGCTTCATCATCGAGGATAAGGCTTTTCTGATGGAGAACGACACCGACGACCCTCCAATGACCCCCCTTGAAATTTTTGATGTGTTTGATTGCCTCATTCCTTCAACTGTTAGGGAATTTCTCGGTGTTCTGAAAATTGAATCGGTGGTGCTGGAGAATCTTTTTGACCTTTGGTTGGACGATGATGTTGACGGTTTTTCTGAGTTGCTTCAGAAAGAGAACTGCGACCTGACCCGAATTTCAAGATTGTGCCGTCGCTGCTGGGATGACGCTTTTTCTGTCAATGAGATTCCCAATTCCGAGGCTCCCATGATGATAGACGCCCTTTCTGGTGCTCTTAAACACAGCGAAAAACGGGATGAAAAGCAAGTCAAAGAGAGTGCTAACCAAATGCTTGAATCCATGGAGGAGATTGAGACCTCTGAAGAGGACGGCGGAGATTATGACCTTGAAAAGTATTTTAGGGATTACCGACAATTCTGTGAGGATTGTTTCAAAAGCCAATTGTTCAGGTATTGGGAATGGGAGGCAGAACTGAAACCTAGGGAAATCCGAATTATCCAACCCATCTTGGAGCACCCTTTGGCCAAAGATTTGATTGACAAGATTAGGGAAGAATTCGAAAACCCGCAATCACAGCCCGCCGTACCTTTCTCCTTACCTGATGACTTCTTCGACTGGCAGCACAAAGCCAACACCCCGAAAGAATACTTCTACATGGATGATGCCTTCAAGAAGAAAGGTGTGAAAACCTTTGTGGCTTTCATCGACTGGCTTGCCGACAAGGGCTATATTGCCGACGACAACGAGGTGAAAGCCTTGTTTGCCTATCGCCTGACGGGAAGATGCCGCCCCGAAGGAAAAGAGTTGCCTGCAATAAAATGGCACGGCAAGAACAACAAGCCTTACGAACTGATTTACATCATAAAGAGCTTATCCGAGCGTGGCGACTACAAGAAAATGCGTCGATTCTTTACTGGCATCGAGTGGGCAAAAGACAGCGACGGTAGCTATGCCAAGTCTGCGAGTAGAAATTTTCAAAGGAAAATGGCAGAGTTCTATCCCGAGGCATGCAAGATTTTGATTTGATTCCCAAAAGAGAAAGACTTTTGTTTACTATAATTTACTAACTTTTTTTGCTGTTGTGTAAATAGCCGCTACTTTTGTCGAAAAAATACTAAATGTAAAAACACTAATTATTAATCAATAACAACAAAAAAATGAAAAATCACACAATCAAACGAATCGACCGAGTAGAAACAGGTCGTTACACATTTGGAACAAATTTTACCAAAGGAGACTATCTCGCCACGATAGTCCAATTCTTTGTACAAGTTCGTGGGGGAGCTCCTTTTGAGGTTGGGAGAGACAAATTACTTAGTTTTTCTCCGGGTCGAAAAAGAGTTACGGAAACCTTCCTTAATAGCTTTAAAGGCAAGGATGCCAATACCTTACGTTGAAAGCTCTAGCCGAATCCAGACGGAGCATTAATCCAATCACCCTTCGGGGTTCCCGAAGGGTGATGCCTTTGCGATAATGAAAAATGGAACAGAACAAAACTAAAGAACACAACATGGAATACTCAACTGAAATCACGAAACTTCAAATCGTCAAAATGAAAGACGATAATGAAAATGGCGGCTGGGGGACCGTAATCAAGCGCAGCCTAAAGCCATCACAATTCTATGTGATTGAAAAAAAGCCTGAGATTGCTTCTTCGTTTTACTATAGCCTCGTCGAACCCACAATTGTCTTTACCCTTACAAAGAGCGCCCCGATATTCCTTCTGGAACTCTTATTGTTAAGAGTCGAGCCGTTGGACGAAAATCTTTCCAAAAAGAAGAGAATGGAACGTGCCCAAACGGGAGGCTTTAATGTGGACGACTTGTGCGAGCAAATCAACATTTTCGAGAACCGGCCAATGTGGATTGACGACTCGGAAATTCAAAGCATTACGGAATTGTGCGAAAAGTGCCGCCAAATGAAAGAAGAACGTCACATCCAATTTGTCGTGATTGACGATTTCCTGGATGCACCCATCCCACAGAGTGTTCTGGAAGGCATGGAAGCGCCAGATGCCAATTACAAACAGCTATGCCAACTGGCCAAGGAACTTGACATAGTCGTGGTTGCGCTATTAGAGCCTTCCGATAAAGAATGAAAAACAAACTAAATATGAGAGAAATCTTGAACATTGCAGCAAAAGTAATTCCTTGGTGCTATACCAAAACTCAAAATCTAGGACAGAGGTATCCAGGAACGGGCACAAGAAAGTACAAAAGCACCAATGAAAAAGGTGAACCAACTGGTGTGGGTTATGCTTTTGAGGATCGTACGAAAATACGATGGGAGGAACAAGGCTATAAAGTAGAACAAGTTCCAACAATGAAAAACGGTGCTGATTTCATTTTGGATGGTGAGCTTTGCCAACTTAAGTGTGGCGCAAATCCAGGCTTAACGGGAGAGGGATTTTATCAAAAGCCATATGGCCCATACAGATATGAAGGCCAAACCGCAGTTGTCCCAAAAGGGCACAAAGAGGGTGCAGAATACATTTTTCATTCGCGGGATAAAAATGGATTAGGCAGCCCAAAGAAAGTTATTGAGTCACCTGTAACAAGAGAAGAAGCGGTGGCTTATGGAACAAGAGGAAAAGCGTCCCTAAAGATGGATTTGTCAGACAGACAGTTGAGATATTCTTCGTTGGGTTTCGGTGCAATGGTTGCTGTTGTTGGCGGAGGGATTGAATTGGGGCTAAAATGGAAAAAGTTGGATACCAAAGGAAAAGTGCTGACAGGACTTAAATGGTTGGGTATTGGTGCTGCTTCCTCAATTGCGGCTTTTGGTACAGAGTGTGGAAGAAGGCAATTTTTAAGGCCTTGAGCGATATGATTAAAACTAGGCTTAGGAGCCCTTGCTAAGATGGCGAGGGCTCCCAATGCCATCCAAAAGGAGCACCACGGTTTCGCATCATCAATGAAGCATAAAACTATGAATGAACTAGAAAACTACCGCAAGACGTTGGCTACCTGTGTAAGCCATGTTTATGATGTTGTCTTTCCAGCGATGGAAGAGGCCGACAAGGCTGTGGCGAAATATGGTTTCACATCCTATATGGATATGGAGACTTCAATGCTGGAGGCGACCAAACGGGCAATGCAGATGGCACGCAAAATCAAAGCCATGACCACAATAGAGGAGGAGAGGGGAGATATGGAAGAACTGCTGGAAAACTTCGGCCCGTTAATCAACGAGATACTTCCGTCTATCCAAAATGCCTTGGTCGATAGCTTCTCTATTGAGGATTTCGACAACTCGGGGAGCGACCCTTCCGTCAGTGGCTTGGTGAGGTTCATCACGGCGTAAAAACATGAAATCATCTACATTAATCCTTACCCAGCCCGCCCGTCGCGTCTATACCGCCACGAAGAAAGCCGTCCAGCAATGCGGCCAGTTCAAGCGGATAGAATGCAATGATAGGACCTTCACCATCACGGCAAGGCATGGGATGAGTCTGCTTTCGCTTGGCGAGAACGTCACCATCCACGTGGTGGCCACAAGCACCCAAGAAACCGAGGTGAGGATAGAATCGGCATCACGCATCTTTCTCAACTTCATCAACGGTGGTGCCAACAAGAAGAATGTCCAAAGCCTCGAAGACTACATCCGAAACGAGGTGTATAAGCTTCGCAGCGATGAGGAAATCAAGTTGCGGTGGTAAGGGTTTTGTCTTTTTTTAATTAGGCATATTCCATAAAAATCGCTATTTTTTCGGAATCAATTCCGAAAAAATCATAATATTTTTGGAATTTGGTACTTTTTGTGTATATTTGCAGCGGCATTAACACAAATAGGTATGATTGTACGTGAACTCGAGAATAAGGTTAGACAGAGGCTGTTTACTGGGAAAGCCATTATCTTGATGGGTGCTCGCCAAGTGGGCAAAACCACTTTGTTGAAACAGCTTTTCTCCGGCAATGACGATGCTTATTGGATGAGCGGCGACGACAGCGATGTGAGGAGTCTTTTCGAGAACATATCGGCGACACGTCTAAGGGCCGTTATTGGAAACAGACACATTCTTATCGTTGACGAGGCCCAACGAATCACTGATATAGGTGTCAAGCTGAAATTAGTGACAGACCAGATGCCCGATGTGCAGCTTGTCGCCACGGGGAGTTCCTCGTTCGATTTGGCCAACAAGGTCAACGAACCTCTAACAGGCCGCAAATGGGAGTATAGAATGTTTCCGCTCTCTTTCTCGGAGATGGCGGCGCATATAGGCCTGCTTGAGGAAAAAAGGATGCTCCCTCACCGTCTCGTTTACGGCAGCTATCCCGATGTGGTCACGCATCCTGGTGACGAAACCATCATTCTTAACCAACTGACAGAAAGTTATTTGTACAAAGACATATTGGAGTTCGACCGAATACACAAACCAGATAAGCTGATGAAACTGCTCCAAGCCCTTGCATGGCAGATAGGCTCTGAAGTCTCGTACAACGAACTCGCCCAACTCTGTGGCCTGGACTCAAAAACGGTGGAGAGCTATGTGTCCATACTGGAGCAAGCATATATCATTTTTCGCCTTAGCTCTTTTAGCCGCAATCTTCGCAATGAGTTGAAATACAGCAGAAAAATATATTTCTACGATATCGGAATACGCAACGCGTTGATACACAACTTTACGCAAATCGAAAGCAGAAGCGATGCGGGTGAGCTTTTTGAGAACTATATGGTTTCGGAACGCATGAAGCACAAAGTCGTGACCGACAATTATGCAGGAAGCTGGTTTTGGCGCACCACGGCACAAAAGGAGGTGGATTACATTGAGGAGAGAGATGGGCAGATAAATGCTTTTGAGTTCAAATGGAATCCAGCCAAAAAAGTCTCAATTCCACTCTCGTTCAGAAACGCTTATCCGGAAGCTGTTTTCTCTGTGATCAATCGCGATAATATCGAGGATTTCCTACTATAATCCACTATATTCCATGGTGCATCGATAGCGACACTATATCTTTGCAACCGCTATCAAAAACAACGCACTATGGGATTCTTCATCTTTATTGATTGCCTTATCGGACTGATTATCCTCGTCAGGATTCATGCATCGTGGTGGGCTTGGCTCATCTATATCGTCAGCGTTTTGGTTTGGATCGTGATTGGGGTTTCGTTTGATGGCGGAACCAAAGGAAATACTATCAACAAACAAAATCGAGAACAAGAATGAAAAACAGAATCAGAAGCGTTTGGCGTCAGTTCAAAGAACTGTTCCAAAAGAAAGATGCCAAGGATATGGCCATATTCCATTGCTCGGATTGCGGAAACGATTTCGAGGCAGAACGGCACTATATGGATTCAAAACTTGGTGATTATGGCCCAACCATGACAGCCATCACTACAATCTATTACCCATCGAAATGCCCGAAATGCGGGAATTGGGCAACCACTCAAAAGACCATTCAAACCTATCGTGTGCCATGTGTGGAGAAGGAAACCATTTGATTTTTATCCGCTTATTAGTTGAACTACGAATTGTAATGAAAATGTGAACCATGAAAGTCAAGTTCGGTGAAATAATGCTTTATGTTATAATTGGCGTGATGGCTGTCATTGCGGTTATAGGCGGCCTGTTGGTCGAGGTTTGGAATTGGTTGAAGGACTTGTCGCCGAAAAAGAATCCCGTTGAAGAGGCCGAGGAGAAGATACCGGAATTTGAATTCCATTGTCATGAGTGCGGCGAGCATTTTATGGTTGCCGGTTTGGTGTTGGATAATGGCTTTGAGAGCAATATTCTCGCATTTTCCAAGAAATGCCCCAATTGCGGAAGTCCCAACATCAATCCAGTGGTGTTTGAGGATGACGAGTGTTTCCCACAGCAAAAGCAGTCGTGGATATAGCCTCAATTCATGGTTGTTTTGCGCAAATTGCCTTTTGGGGATTCAGGGTGGTTTATTTTTTTCCTATCTTTACCGCCACAAAAATAGACCACCATGAAGAAATTCTTTACCAGTTTATTAGCCCTATTAGGATTGGCCGCCTGTGGCCAACAAGGTTATGAAAACACCGATGTCAACGGCTTCGCGGAGCAGATTGTCGACCCCGATGTTGTATTGCTCGATGTGAGAACCGCCAAGGAATTCGACGAAGGCCATCTCCAGAAGGCCATCAATATTGATGTCACGCAAGATGGTTTTGTCGAGAAAGCGAAGTCGATGCTGCCTGCCGACAAAACGATCGCCGTGTATTGCCGCAGTGGTAAACGCTCAGCCCTTGCCGCTGGTGGGCTTACCAAGGAAGGCTACAAGGTCGTCAACCTCAAAGGCGGTATCATCGCTTGGAAAGAGGCAGGCATGCCTGTCGTGACCGAGAGCCCCATTGAGGATGACATCTACGAAGTCGACAGCTTCACCACCAAGAGCGGCAAGACGGTCAAGGTCCACGCTTTGGTCCATGCTTCCATGCGCATCGAATACGACGACAGGGAAATACAAATCGACCCAGTGACGAAACTTGGGGAGAAGACCATCGACTACGCCGCGATGCCCAAGGCAGATTACCTCTTCATCACCCATGAGCACCACGACCATTTCGACACGACCGCCATCCAACTGTTGACGGGCGACAACACCCAGCTGGTGACCAACCAACGCTGTGCCGAGATGCTCGGCTATGGCACGGTGATGGCCAATGGCGACATGCTGCAACTGGCTGACGACATCACCCTTGAGGCCGTACCCGCCTACAATACCACCGAGGGACATCAGCAGTTCCACCCCAAGGGAAGGGACAACGGCTTCATCCTCACGCTCGACGGCCTGAGAATCTACATCGCCGGCGACACCGAAGACATTCCTGAGATGGCTGAAATCAAAGACATTGATGTCGCTTTCATGCCTTGCAACCAGCCTTACACCATGACGGTCGAACAACTTGTTAACGCGGCGCGGATAGTCAAGCCGAAAGTGCTGTTCCCCTACCATTACGGACAGACGGACGTCAGCGGCATCTCGTCACAACTGGAAAACGATGGGGTGGAGGTGAGGATTAGGCACTACGAATGATTGGTATTTGGCCGTCAGCTATCAGCCGTCAGCATCAGTGCTACCAAGCTGATAGCTGATGGCTGAAAGCTGACAGCTAATAATTCATTAAACCTCAGAGAGCATCTCGCAGATTCGGTCTTCCCTGATGATTTTCGGGGTGGCTTTTCCTGCCAATACCAGCACTTTCTTGCCGTTGCGATAGATGTGGAGTTGGCGTGAACGAACCACAGCGGACAGTTCAGGGTCGTCCTGCATGGCCATCCAAAGACGATGGTAAGCTCCGTCCTCATCAAACAGCTTCTTCTGCAAGTGTGAACACATATTGTTTGTGTCAATAGTCATCATGTGAGTCTCTCGAAAAGTTTATCATATTGGGGAAACTGCTCCACGAGTGTGTCTTTGTGCCCCAGCTCGAAGTTTTCAAAGCTAAAGGCAGGTGCCACGGCGCAGCCCACCAAACAGAATCCTTCTTTCGAGGGAATTTCTGCCGCAAACCATTGCTCGGGAAGGATCACCACCTGCATTTCGCCTTCGGGCGAGAGGTTGTGAACGGTCAAGTTACCGTCAATGTCGATGACATAAATGTCAAGTGGCTCGCCAGCGTGATAGTACCAAATCTCCGTCACGCCATGCAGCCTGTGGAAAGCCGACTTGTCGTTGCCGGTGAGCATGTAATAAATGGTGGATATATCTTTTTTGCCGGTTTCGTCGTTGCCGTAGAGCTGCCGGTAGTAGCCGCCTTCAGGATGAGGCTTCAGCTGAAACTTTTCGATGATGCTTTGATATGCTGTGTTTTTTGTCATTTCAATTTAGTAATTGTTCAAAACGATACTTCTGTTTTTATGAAATTCATTGGGTGTAAGCAATCAGCTGTCAGCTACCAGTTCGAGGCATCGTTGCTGACAGCTGACAGCTAAGATCTCCTTCCATTTTTAATCGCTGCAACCAAATCGTCGCTGATGTTATTCCCAATTTGGCGGCAGACATCTTGGCTCCAACGTTGCGCCATCGCAATGCGTGAGGCTTGGTCATCCATGCCTTGAAGCATGGCGTAGATGTAACCGGCATTGAAATTGTCACCCGCTCCGACTGTGCTGACGGTCTCAATGGCTTGAACGGGATAGGTCTCACAGCCTTCAGGCGAATAGACGTGAATCGAGCGAGGTCCATCGGTCAGGATCGACGTGCGGCAATGGCGGCTCACTCGTTCATAGATGGCGTCTCCGTCTTGCAAACCATACATGTAGTCAAAATCCTCCATCGAGCCACGCACCACATTCGCCAAACTCATATTCTCCTCGATATTGGTCATCACATCCGGCAAGTCGACGATATGGTTTTTGCGGAAGTTCACGTCATAATAGAGCCAAGCACCTGCCTCGTGTGCGGCACGCAACAAACGGCCCACGACAGGACGAATGGCAGGGTTGATGGCGAAGAACGAGCCAAAGAGCACCACATCGTCTTTACTCATTTGAGGCACGTTTCCGTCCAACCGAACAGACGCATGATCCTTATAAAATAGGTATTGCGCGTCGTTGTTCTCATCTAGGAAAGCCAGCGTGATATGCGACTTGGCCTTCTCTTGGCGGCAGACATATTCCGCCGACACGCCATTGTCTTGCAAAAAGCGACAGATGATATCGCCCACATGGTCACCACCCACTTCGGTGAGCATGGCGCAGGGTACGCCAGCCCGTCCGAGCGACACAATGCTGTTGAAGGTCGAGCCGCCAGGAACGGCTTTCTGGGGTTGGTCGTTTTTGAACAAGATGTCCAACACGGTTTCGCCGATGCCAATTACGCGTTTTTGGGTCATGTTATTCATACAGTTGTCTCTTACGTATGGCTGCAAAGATACAAAAAATGCTGTTTCAAACTATGGGTTAATGAATATCGATTTTTAGAGATTATTTCGTATTTTTGGCGTCTGAAAGTACATCGAAAAACAAAACAAACGTTAATCAACCATTAAAACAAAATCACTATGCAACGCGTATTTGACTTTTTGAAAGCTTGCGGCACTTATTACATCGCCACTGTCGAAGGCGACCAGCCCAGAGTCAGACCTTTTGGAACCATCAACCTTTTTGAGAACAAACTCTACATTCAAACCGGTCATGTCAAACCCATAGCCCACCAAATCGAAGCCAATCCCAAAGTGGAGTTGTGCGCTTTCAACGGCAAGGAATGGATTAGGGTGAGCGGTGTCTTGGTGGAAGATCCTAGAATCGAGGCCAAGAAATCCATGCTTGACGCTTATCCCGAGTTGAGAGCCATGTACGACGAGAACGATGGAAATACCGCAGTCTATTACATCAAAGACGGGAAGGCCACCATCAGTTCTTTCACTACAAAACCTGAAGAGATTACGCTCTGATGCCGCTGCCTATCATCAAGCAAAATACCAACAAAATCTGCTACATGATCCTGCCCGAGGGAGTCAAGGGCGATTTGTGTGATGGGTTGAAAGGATTGTCGGAAAAACACGGCATTTCCATCGTCGTGATAGAAGACGTCAATTGGAACGATGACTTGACACCGTGGCCTGCGGCAGGCGTATTCAAGAAAGCGAAACCCTTTGGAGGAAAGGCGGCAGCTTTCCTCGACAAGCTGACCCATGAGATTATCCCTGAAGCAGAAAGGGATATGGGCATAGAGGATGCGGAGAGAACCCTCTTGGGTGTTTCGTTATCGGGTTTGTTTGCGGTATGGTCGGCTTTCAATACCGATGCGTTCAGCAACATCATCAGCCTATCAGGTTCGCTGTGGTACGACGGATTCATCGATTGGATGAAGGAACAAACGCCATCGTCTCAGCTGAAAAGAGTTTGTATGCTGTTGGGCGAAAAGGAGAAGAACGCCAAGGAAAAAAGAATGTCGACAGTGGAGGAGAGGAGCCTTGCTGCTGCCTACATCCTGAAGGAAAAAAGCCAAGCTACCGTTACATTTGAACTCGTCGAAGGAACACACTTCTCGCCTATTCTACCGAGGATGGAACGAGCAATGATGACTTTGGAAGTATAAAAAAAGGAGTCGGAACCAAAATAAAAAAACCGATATAACTCGTTGTTATATCGGTTTTTGCGGAGAGAAAGGGATTCGAACCCTTGGAACGCAAAGCGTTCAACGGTTTTCGAGACCGCCCCGATCGACCACTCCGGCATCTCTCCTTACTGCCTTACGGCCGGGTCTTTCATTATAAAGGCGACTCGCGCCGCCCTTGCGGAGACAGAGGGATTCGAACCCCCGAAGCCTTTCGGCTTAACGGTTTTCAAGACCGCCGCTATCGACCACTCAGCCATATCTCCGCTGCAAAAGTACAACAATTTTCCTTTGGTTGCGTTTTTTACTGAAAAAAAATTCCCGTTTGCACCGAAATCATTATCTTTGCAACATGAAATAATCTGTTTGCTATGAAAAGATCATTTGTATTTATCATGCTGGTGCTCATGGCCTTGGCTGGCAATGCCCAAGTGAATGCCAAGCGCCTGAAGCCTTATCTTTCTACAACGACTTATTGTGTCCCTGGCATGACTCCGTTCGTTGAAAATGCCATCGCCATCGACAACCGTTCCGCGGTATATAAGGAGTTTGAACCTGGCAAGTTCAAGGCTACCGTGGAGATACAGACCATCTTCCGCCAAGAGGAAAAGATATGCGCCTTCTCGAAGATTGCTTTGGACAGCCCTGTGGTGACCGATACGGCAAAGCTCGATGGTGCATTCATCGACCAACAGCGCTTTTCGTTACCCAACGGCGAGTATAAGATGGAAATCAGCATCAAGGATATGAACGGTGGCGAAGCCTTGCCGGTGGAGGCCATGAACGTGGAGGTCAACTATCCTGATGACTCACCTGCCATCTCCGACATCTTGTTGTTTGATTCCTACTCGAAAGCCGAGAAGCAGACGGCTTGCTCCAAGAGTGGCTTCGACTTCCTGCCTCGTGTGTATCCTTTCTATGGCGCCAATGAGGACAAACTGCATTACTATGCCGAGGTCTACAACAGTGACAAACTGTATGAAGAAGGCAAGTTCCTTGTCAATTATTACATCGAGACGGCCGAGTCGTCGAACCGGATGCAGAACTATTACTTCAACAAACGCTTCGATGTGAACAAGGTGAACGTGTTGCTCAATACCATCGACATCTCGGAATTGCCTTCGGGCAACTACTATCTTGTCGTTGAGATGCGTGACCGCAGCAACGAGTTGATCTGCTCCAAGAGTTGGTTCTTCCAACGTAGCAATCCCGACGTGGCATTCGATATGGAAGACCTTGCCGGTGTCAACGTGGCCAACACGTTTGTGGGCAACATTACCGAAATCGACACATTGCGCAAGTATATCCGTTACCTTGATCCGCTCTGTACGGAGTTGGAACGTAATTATTGCACCAATCTGGTAAAGACTGAGGACACGAAGACCATGCAGCAGTTCCTCTTCAATTTCTGGAGCAAGCGCTCTCCGATGAATCCCAAACAAGGCTTTGAGGATTATCTGGCTGCCGTGCGCCGCGTCAACATGTCATTCGGCACCACGGCGTTCCCCGGCTATCGTAGCGACCGCGGCTATGTGTTCCTGAAATACGGCCAGCCCGACAAGATCATGGAAGTGCCCGATGAACCTGCCGCTCGTCCCTACGAGATTTGGCACTACTATCAGGTGGCCAATCAGCGCGACAAGAAGTTCGTTTTCATGGCTCCCGACCGCTCAACTAACGACTATCAATTGATCCATTCCAACATGGTCGGCGAAATCAACAATCCACGCTGGCCGATGGAAATCTATCAATTTGTTTATGGCCAAGGGTACGATCAAGGTGTCGACCAAACTGAATACGAGAGAGGTTGGGGCTCGCATGCCGTCGAATTGTACAATAACCCGAGATAAGTCATGGCCAAACTCGGATTTCATGTTTTGAAGCTTTGGGTGGCTTTTCTGTCCATCCATCCCTATTGGCTTCTCTATCTGAAGTCCGATTGCTATTTCTTTTTGCTTTATCACCTGATACGCTATCGTCGTAAGGTAGTGAGGCAGAATTTGTTGCGCTCTTTTCCCGATAAAGACGAGAAGGAGATCAAACGCATCGAAAAGCGTTTCTACCAAAATCTTTGCGATTTGTTTGTGGAGGCGCCTAAAATGCTGCGGATGAAGGCTAATGGCTATCAGAGCCGTATCACCTATACCAATCTTGAGCTTGCACAACGCCTTTACGAGCAAGGCAAAAACGTGTTCTATGCCATCCCGCATTCGGGCAACTGGGAGTGGTTCGGCAAGATGATTCCTGGTTTTACCCAACATAAGGGCTTGGCGGTGTACAAGAGGGTGGAGAACCCCGTCTTCGAGCGGCTAATGTTGTATATCCGCACTTGCGGCAGCACGTTGGAGATGGTGGAGTCGAATTCGGTGCTGAGGCGCTTGGCACAACTGCGCGGCACGACGAATGCCGTATTGATGATGGCCGATCAGACCTCGCATGGTCTAGCCACGGACTATTGGACGGAGTTCCTGCATCAAGACACGTGCTGGTTCACGGGCATCGAGCGTATCGCCAAGAAGCTGGACTATGCCATTGTGTTTGTCGACATGAGAAGGCAGGGCAGGGGCCGCTATGAGGTGAGTTTCGAGTTGGTGACCGACAATCCCAAGGAAACGGCTGACGGAGAGATTATGGAACGTTATGTGCGTTGCGTGGAGCGTTTTATCGAGGCCAACCCCGACAACTGGCTGTGGTCGCACCGCCGCTGGAAGCATGAAAGGCCCCAAACTGAGAAATCATGAAGGTGGCCGTCGTCATATTGAACTACAACGGACAGAAGTTCCTCGAACAGTTTCTGCCCAATGTCATCGCCAACTGCGACCCGACTTTGGCTGAGATTGTAGTGGCTGATAACGCTTCTACTGACGATTCGGTGGCTTTCATGCGTGAGCACTTCCCTGACATTCGCTTGATCGAGAATGGCAGCAATGGCGGTTTTGCAACGGGATACAACCTTGCCTTGCGGCAGGTGGAAGCCCAATATTATGTGCTGCTCAATTCGGATATCGAGGTGGCCCCGCATTGGATAGAGCCCGTCATCGAACTCATGGATGCTGACCCGCAGATTGCTGCCTGCCAGCCCAAGATCTTGTCGTACTACCACAAAGACCAGTTTGAATATGCCGGTGCGAGTGGCGGCTTCATTGACAAGTATGGCTATCCTTTCTGCCGTGGACGCGTATTTCAGTATTTGGAGGTCGACGAGCACCAATATGACGAGCCTAAAGAGGTCTTTTGGGCCACGGGTGCCTGCATGTTCGTCCGTGCCGACTTGTACCACCAGATTGGAGGACTTGATGATAGTTTCTTTGCCCACATGGAGGAAATTGACCTGTGTTGGAGGCTGAAGAACGCGGGATTTAAGGTGTACTGCAGCCCGCAGTCGTGGGTCTACCATATCGGTGGTGGTACCTTGCCGAAGAATTCTCCGCGCAAGACCTACTTGAACTTCCGAAACAACCTTTCATTATTGGTGAAGAACTTGCCTGAGCAACGTGTGCATCGTACCATTTTCTATCGCATTTTCCTCGATTGGGTTGCGGCATTGAAGTTCCTTTTCGAAGGTTGTCCTAAGGATTTTTTGATGGTCTTCAAGGCGCATTGGGATTTCTATAAAAGGTTGAAATCCTTGAGAGCTTATAGAAAAACCATCGAACATAAGGCGGTGAGTTGTATCTATCGGCGCAACATAGTCTTTGACAATGTGATTCGTGGCAAGAAAAAATACAGTGATTTAAAAGAAACCGATTTCACCTTGTAGAGAAGCGGTTTATCGCGTCTCCAAAAGCGTTTCAATCGCCTTCGCATATCCTTCCAAACCTAATCCCGAGATGCATTTCACGCAAGCTTCTGCAGTGAAGGAATGCTTGCGGTAAGGCTCCCTTTTCGAAATGTCGGAAATGTGCACCTCAATGACGGGAATGCTGATGGCGCGGATGCAGTCTGCAATGGCGATGGAGGTGTGGGCGTAGGCTCCAGGGTTCATCACCACGGCATCGTATCGACCGTCGGCTTCTTGAAGTTGGTCGATCAAAACGCCTTCGTGATTGGATTGAAAATAGGTAAGCTCATGTTGTGGGAAACGTTCGTGGAGCTGGGGTAAAAAGGCTTCGAAAGAAACGTTCCCGTAAATTTCAGGTTCGCGTTTGCCTAAAAGATTGAGGTTGGGGCCGTTGAGGATGAGGATTCTCATGGTGTTGATTTATTAGTCTGCGACGTCCATATTGCTCGATTCAGCCTTGTTGCTGACGGCTCCGGGTTTGTCCTGCTGCTCAATGATGTCGGTGATGACTTCGGAATGGAACATCTCGTCAACAAATTCGCGGGTTTTTGAGTGTTTCTTGTGCCATTTTTCGCCGTCTTGTTTGGTCTTGGAGACCATGTTTTTCATCTTTTGGTTGAAGCTCAGCATGCTTCTGTACAAACGATAGATGCCTCGTTCTCTGTCGATCAAGGGGATGAGTATGGAGTTGATGACAATGCTGAAAAGGATGACGGAGAAGACGATGTTTCTTGCAAACATGGCTATCTCAAAGTCGGGGATGTAGATGAGGGCTTGCGTGGCCAACACAGCGGCAGTCAGTCCTTTTGGGTTGAGGGCCGACATGAATGCCAGTTCCTTGTCGGGGATACCTTCTTTCTTTGAGACCGCAAAGCGTACGGCAGGGATACGGATGATGAAAAGCAGGGCGCTGATGCCCAGCCCTATGACGATGGGTTGCCATTGTTTCAGCTGGATGGATATGCCCACGTAGATAAAGAAGAAAGTCTTCAGAAGCAAGACGAGTTCCGAAAACAGTGAACGTTCTGTCTCATTCAAGTTGACGGGTACTTTTTTGATGAATTTCTTGAGCCATGCATTGTAAATGGCATCGATATTGGCTAGTCCGATACCGAAAGCCAGGGCTGCAATGGCGCCGCTGAAGCCCATCCATTCATTGATGCCGTAGATGATGAACACAAAGGCGGGTGTCGTCAGGATGGAATATTTGATGTTACGGATACGGTCGAGGATCAGGGCCCAGAAAATGGCGCCCAGAAGCCCCATCACGGTAGCCAGGATGAATGAGGAGAAGATGTTGCCTAGGATGGCGCCAAATTCAAGGTGTTTGCTCTTGATGGCTTGCATCAGTGCGAGAGCCAGTACAATGCTGAACACGTTGCCGATGGCTGCCTCCAGGATGAGCATGATGGCGGGTTTTTCAGACATGTGCATCTGTCTGACGATGGGGATGACTACCGCTGACGCCGTGCCGCCCAACATACAGCCTAGAATCATGCTGATGATTGGACCCAAGTCCAAAACGAACCAACCTACCAGCCATACGGCGACGGCTGAAAGTATGAAATTCAATGCCGTTAGCTTCAAAGCACCCATGAATGAGTCTTTCAATGCGCTGAATCTCAACTGTGTACCACTTTCAAACAAGATGGTGACCAAGGTAATGCCGGAAAACAGGCTACCTGCATTGCCTAAGCTTTCAGGAGAGATCCAATGGAATACGGGACCAATGAGCAAACCGATGATGATGAGGAACAGTACGTCAGGGATGCGCTTGCGGCTAAAGATCTCGCTGAATAGGTGCGCTGTGAAGATCAACAAGCCGATAATGGCGATGGTCAGACCGATTTCTCGCGATGAACTGCTGGTCGATACCTGCTCCAGGACGTTTTCCACGGCGTTATGCTGCTTGAGCGTGTCGGTCAACGGAGCGAGGGTGTCGGTGATTCTCGACAGCGTGTTGGTGGTGGGTATGAGTCCTGATTGAAGCATAGTGACGGGTTAGTTGAAGAGTCTCCAGTTGATTCCAATGAATATCTTGCTGCTGCGCATGGGGTAGTGTGGAGCGATGAACGCGTCGTAGTTACCCGTGAGAAGGAACATATTGCTGTATGTCAAGAAGATATGAGCTTTCTTAACTTTGAGTGTAACCGCCAAGTCGATGAAGGGGAAATTGCCTATTTGCACTTCGTTTTGCAGATAGAAGGAGCGGGTGGCAGGCATGTAGGCATCGGCGTAGTACTTGGTGAAGTAGCGTACCGTGATGCTGGGATGCAACGTTGCCGCCTTATGGAAAATGGGTTGCGAATACCCGAATTTCAGCTGGCCCAATAGCAAGGGGAGGTGCATAACCTCTTCGTTGCTTGACTTTTGTAGGCTGGCAAAGCCTTCCAAGTCAAAGCGTCCTAAACCTTGGTAAAAGCTGAAATAAGCCTCACGAATGCTGAACATGTCATTGAATTGGGTCGGCCGGGCATCAGTGCCGAAATAGATCATGTTGGAGATGGTGGTCTGCTTGAGGCCGATGCTGTAGTTCTTGTAGCTGTACTTCAGGTCAAATGTTAGGTAAGTGGCGGCTTTGAAGTCGTTTTCCCAACGGAAATGATTCGAGGAATAGCTTTCTTCAAACCAGTTGGTCGACTGCCGTTTGAGTTCGGCATCCAAAGTGGCAACGCCATAGTTTTTGTTGGCTGTGCCTAGGAATTGTTTCCATTGTCCTTTGAGGTCGAAGTCGCCTATTTGATATCCCAAGGTAATCAGTTCGCCTTGTCCTGTGATGCGTGTCGACTTGAACAGGTTGATGATGATGCCACCGTTGACGCTCAGTTGGTTGTAGTTGCGGGTCAAAATGGTTTCTTCTTCCAAATAGTCGAAATGTTTCACTTTGTAGAAGCCATGTGTAATGCCTGCATAAAGATAGAACGGGATGTCGTCGTTGTGCTTCTGATACCCTAGACTGCTCCATTTTAGCGAATTCTTGAAGGCTCTGACTATCGTGGTGTCAGTCGTCTTTCTAGAGTTGAACAAGGTGTCGTAGGTCTGATAGAAAGCCGCAGAAGGGGATGTCTCGTTATAGTATAGCTTGTTGCTCTGATAGCTGAAGCTGTGGCATATCCTTCCAAGCGTAAACTTCCTATCCTTGCCTTCTTGATCATCCTTTTGATGGGCAGAGCTCACGATGCTATCCAAAACCACGGTATCTATCGAGAGGCTGTCGATCGGGGTAGGAATTTGTGTAATGGAGTCAGTTGCGACAGGTACCTTTTCCTTCTTTGATTGGGGTTTCTTTTTGGAAAGAAGGTTGAAATACTGTTCTAATCCTACTCCGCTAGAAACCACGAAATTGGTGGCATTGCTGAGGTTGACAGGAATGACGGAGTTGTCGGTCTCGGTATGCGAGGTGTAGCTTTCATCGTTGACGATGCCGCCGTTTTCTTGCATCTCAAGTTTGTTGCGGTACCAATAGGCGCCCACGCCATAGCGTTCGCTTTTGGTGATGTATTTGGCATTAACCCAGAAAGCGTTGTTGATGGTCTTGTTGTTGTTAAAGGTTGCTGGAGCGTAGTCGGTATCGAAGGCGAAGGAAATCAGTAGGCGAGGGGTGACTTGTCTGCCGAACCTTACGTGAAAATGCTGTTCCAGGTCGCCGACGGTCATCAGGTAACGGATTTCGGAATAGGGTAGGACTGATAGGTAAGAAAGCATGTTGCTTTCATTCTGCATGAGTGCAGCAAAAGCGGGGAGGGTCATGTCGAATCCAGTCTGATGTAGATAGTTGAATCTCATCGACTTGTGTGCCATGCCCGTGTTGCTCAGAGTGCTATAGATGGTGTTGCCTTGTTGTAGATAGTCGTATTGTGCTGCGTGGAAAGTCGTGGTATCGACGACTTTGGAGGTTTTCAGGAAGATGCTGTCGAAAGGGTAGGCATTGAAAGTGACGAAGGTGGAATCGATGGGAAGGGAAGGGGTGGGGGAAGGTCTTTTTGGTGCAATACTATCTTGCGTAGGATTTTGGGGAAATCCTAATAGGTTGGTAATTAACAAAATAAGTACAAATACCAAACTTTTGGCCATACTTCCGAATTTGGCTGTAAAAGTAGTAAAAATTTGGGAATGAAGCGATTTAAAAAGTGCAAAGGTTGGGAAAGGGTAGGGAAGAGTCTCTATTGTGCGGCAGCGCCCCGTGTCGAAGACACGGCATCCTATTTACCCCACACGTCATCGTGTGGGGCTCGTAAACAGTAAAGCCCGCACCCGGATGGGTGCAGGCTTTCCGTTGTGGGTGGGCGGCGAAC
>Ga0247610_10001277_pt1 | contig 31504 bp, 33 predicted proteins | sample 174DNAGHGhighgp2_FD_193483 | JGI IMG/M metagenome (GOLD analysis project Ga0247610, IMG submission 193483) | Sheep rumen microbial communities from Palmerston North, Manawatu-Wanganui, New Zealand - 1742 DNA GHGhigh gp2 | ecosystem: Host-associated > Mammals > Digestive system > Stomach > Rumen...
ACCTCGGTCTCAGTTTTCGACTGCAGCAATTCTTCTACATCTATCATTACAATATTCCCCACCGGAGTTCATTCCCCAAAAATAAATAATCCATTTTGACACTTTGTGACAAAACGTATTTTTTTTGAAAAAATTTTTTTGCCTATTTTTACCACCGTTGACAGTTGTTGCAAAAAAAAAGCAACAACTGAATCCGCGATCAACTCGCCATTTTCCGGAACGCCATTGATGTACCTAGATATCGTAGACTTGTTGCGCTGCATAAACTCGGGGAGGTTGTCAATAGATCCGCCCCGTTTTTTTAAATTAAATTCATCAAAACGGGCGATGTAACAGAGCGTCCTCAATTGACATTATTCCCCCTTACCCAGAACTTCCCAACGACCACCCTTGTCGGGGCCTTCTCCCTAGTTTTCTCCCTAGTTTTTTTCATGCGGATTTCCCCACCTCAAAAAGCAAACCATGGTAACGTATATTTTCTTTCGCAAATTCCACTAAGGGGTTATGGGCGCTAAAATCGACGAAGCCGGACTCTGATGTTGGAACAAACTATTTTTTCGAAGTCTTTTTCTCGATCGTCTTGATAGAATCCAAATTTGATCCAGGTGCTTTGACCAGTCCGCCATAGTCATCGGTTCATGACGTTCGGCCTTGCGCTCCGCGAAATCCAGATAACCCGAAACGATTTGCCCCATGGCTCGCAATTCCCTTTCATCCAGATAATTTTTGGCAATCAACGCCTCTTGAAGAGTCGGCTTATCCCCAGAAAAAGTCGTAAGTCCCATAAAAACCTTTTCGGCATCTGCGCGGCTATAGATGACCTCCGCCGCAGTCTGCCCGTGCACGGCAAAATGCATCTTGTTCTGCACCTTCTTGAAGAACAAAACCGATGTATCCGCCTTGGGGTCATAGTCAATTTTTCAGGCGATCGCGTCCATCGTAAAGCCCTTGACGATGTATTCCTTGAGGCGTTTCGTGGCCCACTGCCTGAACTGGGTGCCACGCAGGGACTTTACGCGATAGCCCACAGAAATAATGACATCAAGGTTGTAGAAATTCACCTCGTGAGACTGCGTTTTGCCCTCAATCGCCCCATGCGGAGTGGTTATTCGGAATTTCCGAACAACCTCTTTTTCGTCTAGTTCTCCCTCTTTGAATACATTCTTTATATGCTCGTTTATGGTCGATTTAGACTTGCTAAACAACACGGACATCTGGTCCTGCGTAAGCCAGGCCGTCTCGTCCTCGAAACGGACCTCCACATTGATGGACTCGTCATCGGTCCTGAAAATTACAATCTCTTCGTTCATACCGCCCCAAAACCTATACATTTGTTCACTACCAAATATGGCTCTGTCGGGCCAGTCCGTACTTTTGGGTCAAAACTGCGAAAACGCTGCGAAAATGACCCTCTGGCTCTGTTAGGCCAGGCCGTATAGCTGCGAACATGCTGCGGACCGCCGAACGGTCATTTCAGCGTAAAAACATCGGTCATGCAGCCGAAAAACAGTTTTGGAAGGGCTTACGGATTGAGGATTTTTTGCTAGCCGGGCACAAGTGTACAGTTTAGCCCGACAGAGCCTATCCATGCAATGCACATTTGTTCACTATTAAATATACACAAACGCGGGGCGGTTGTCAATAGCCCCATCCATTATTTTTGAAAAAAAACTGCAACGGTTCAAAACAACACGACAGAGGGGCGCAAGCCCCTCTGTTGTGTTCATTTTACAGAATCTCCCCTAGCAGCTGGCGATGATCTGGTTCTCGAAGTGGGAATATCCGGTTTCTTCGTTGTCCCACATGATGCAGTCCTTCATCGTCAGGTTCTTGAGTTTGCAGTTGTCGCCGATAGTCACGTTCGGGCCGATGGTGCAGTTCTCGATGGAGACTTTCTTCCCGATGATGCACGGGGGAATCAGCCTGGCATTGTGAATGGAATCCCGCTGGTCGACGGCGGCGCGACTAACATTGTTGAGTTCGGGGCGTTCCCCGGCTAGGGCCGGGGGCGGGCTCTCGTGGCATGAGTTTATCCTGAGCGTAGTCGAAGGACCTGAGGGCCGAGCGCAGTTGACGAGCGGCCCTCCCGGCCCTTCGGGCTTCGATCCCTAACGCAGATGCTGGCATTAAAAAAATCAATCTATACTTAAAGACCCAAACAGATTGTCAATTTCAACATCAGGGTCACTTGATTTTCTTTCCTCGTATCTTATAAAATCATCCTCATCGGGTTCACGATCGTAATAACCGTTTTCTAATTCTGTCAAACGACCTAAAGAATTGGCAAAGTCTAGGCCCGTTATTTTGGATAATTCTGAAATAAAAGATCCTATTTCATCATACTGGTCCGGAGATGCATCGTCAATATCTTCATCGATGATATCAGAAATTTCCGTTATACGTGCACTTACCACTTCATCAAATAAAGTTTCATCCAAATCCTTAAAACGACAAAAAGACAATAAATCCGATATTGATGCTAGGCATAAAAAAGTCTTTTCAAAAATGTCCTTAAAATCAAAATCCATTTTTTTCGTTTCAACAGCATATTTCAAAACAGATATATAGTCATCAAGTTCATTTACGTCTAGTTCTTCATATGGAATTTTTTTTACATATTCATCAAATGGTATCTTTGACAAATCATAATCACATATTGCCGAATTTTTTAGAATATAACTCAATGTTGTGATAATTGATTTATCTTGTCGCCTATAAGAAACCAAACTATTTTTTTCCGACTTCAAGTAAATTCGGATCACCGACATATTTGGATTATCCATATCTGACGCGATACAATTTATCAGTTCTTTATGAATTGACGGAGAAATAAAAATTTTATGGTAGCCTCTTTTTACTGAATATTCTGCAAAATATTGGTTAAAGAAATAGGATGATTTTATCAGATTCAAGACAATGTTTGGATTTTCTGATAAGAAATTTGTCAAGTAATCCTGAATTGACGGATTATGGAATTGAATAATCGTATGCCCATCATCAGCCTTACTTGTTTTTATAAAGGAATCGTCAATTTCTTTGATTGCCTTTGTTAATTCAAAATCATTCAATTTCGGTTTACCATAAATTTGACTTCGATATTTATCAACCGCTAATTTCAAGTCAGCCTCAAGTACAGGGGTACCGGTTGTTACAGCAACAAGTAATATTTGCTGGGCTAATTCCGATATGTTATTATTAAACGAAAAATCCCAAATCTCTGCAGGATTATCTAAGTATCTAATGAAATTCGATGCATAGTCATCCGGGGTCATCCTACTTAAAACATTCTTCTTCGTTATTGACTCGATTAAACGTGGCGAATAGTTTGCATGGTTGATTATCATTTTATAATTCTTATTTTTCAACAGCGATGCAACATATTCTACTGGGACATTATTCCAATAAAGATGGTTGTATAAAATTTTTGCCTTGGCTAATTTGGAGTAATTTGACAAGTCAACAATGCATTTTCCATTTTCCTCTATATATTTAAGCCGTTCTAGTTCATTATTTGCCTGTCTAAGAATATATTCTCTAGTAGTGAAAATTAATTTTTTACTGGAATCCTTCATGACATGTTCAATAAAACTAACTATTCGCTTATCCTCGTTATTTTTTACATTTGACAAAAGAAATCGACTTCCAAGAAAATCGTCAAACAAATAGACTTGCTTTAAATTCTTCTCATACAAATCAAAGCCTTCATTTATAGACTCCGTCAAGTAAACAAATTCCTCATACCCCTTCGCTAAATAATAGTACGCCAAATGGCGGGCAAGTGTCGTTTTTCCAATGCCAGGAATTCCTGATATAATCACAAAATTCAACTTATTTAGAATATCAAGAGCCTCGTTAACGCTGTCATTTGGCACAAACAATTTTATGTTTGTTTCAATTTTTTCTTGTTCGAATTCCGACTGATTAACCGTTTTGGCATGAAGTATTCTTTCAATTACTTCTGTGTTGCAAAGCCAAAGTTTATAATATTTCCTTTCAATATCTTTATATTTCGATAAAAGATTAGAGATATCATTATATGAATATATATCGGAAACTGCAATATTTATTCCCGAAAAAATCCCCAATATTTCGTTTTTGTTTTGAGGCGTTAAGCTAACGGTCGTCGTCAAAATGTAGCGAGAAGCCTTTTTTAAGAGCGGCTTTAGCGCCTCTTTTTTGAGATTACTTTTTAAATCATTATATGATTTATATCGTTTACACTGCAAAATAACATTCTGTTTATTACGCGCATACCGAAAATCAATACCCCCATCTTTCCCTGTTGCGAAAGATTCAAGAAAGAGGCCCAATTCTTTTTGGATTAAATCTCTAGACAGATTTTCAAATTCATCCGGAGATAAAACAAATAAATTATAGTTTTCCATTTTTTCACCTTTTGTGGTTAATATAATTTATTTCATATTTACAACATTCCAAACAATGGCGATTCCTTCGAACATGTCACCGACAACTCATTCCAAACATTGTAATATCCATATGAGATATGAAGTAAAGAAGATATCATGGCATCAAATGCATTTGGATTTTCACATATTTTCAATACAAAAGCAAGTTGAAAAACATTCAACCAGCAAATATTATGAAAAAACTTATCATCAACCAATTTATATTCCTTTCCCTTTTCCACTAAATGCGTAATTTTATCAAAAACCTCGTTTATTTTAGACAGATCACTAGCAAAATCGCCATTTTTAGACACAAACATCTTATTAAAAGAATTAATCAATAGATTTTGGGCAATAATTTTTGATTGTAAGGACTTAAAATCAAAAGTGGTCAATGACATTCTCACAATTTTTCTTCCTTTAAGCAACAATTCTCTCCCTGAGTCGAACAAAATCCTTCCATTCTTTTTTAGAAGTATTTCATGGTTCAAGGCCTGCTTTTGTGATGGAAAAAAGGATTTTGATAAATCAACGTAAGCGTTAACAGTATGACCGTTATAGGATTTCCGACACAAGTTTTTCTTCTTTGATTCAATAAAACAAATATTCTTCTCTGTTGTAATAATAAGATCGCACTCTCCAGAAGTAGACTTTGTATCCAAAAAAATTTGGTCTTCATGAGAAATTTTATATTTTTCATTTGCATAAATTTCAATACGCCCATTACCGGCCTTGACTCCAAATTGCAGGCACTTTTCTTCAACAAAATGTTCAATAAGTGTCCCTACAAATGAATCAAAATCACTCCCATTTGCAGCATAAAAACCCGCACTTCTATATTTTGCGGCAATAGTTTCGTAAAAACCTATTGACATTAAAGATTTGGGCATCAACAGATATTGATTAGTATCAATCTTGATAAAAGGATTAAAATAGTAGTCTATCGAAGTGATATCTTTATATGTCTTGAAATTTTCATTAACTTCGTTTATGTTTGAAGCATTGTCGTCCATTATTTTAACAAGTAATTCACAACAACAATCTTTCGAAATTTTTTGCGGATTAACAATTGTTATTTCCTTTTCATTGGCAGCAAACTGAATATCTTGTATTGCATCAAAATAATCCAACAACGAATATCCAAAGACATTCTTTGCAAATACATTCAGTTCTTCATTCTTTGATAAAAAACGAATAAAGCCATCCATTTCTTGGTATGGGTATTGAAGAAAATCAACAAGCCAATCGTAGGAAACCCATCTTCCCAATACTTCAAAATTCAACGACACCGGCATCATTGCCTCATATATATTATGAGGCAAAACATCCAAATATGATGTAAAATGCAAGGCTATTTCCTTGAATTTTCCAATCTTTTTAGGTACTAAAGTTTTGTTCTTAAAGATATTTTTTGTCGAAGCCAAGCAAAGAGTACGATTTAAAATAAATCCATATGGAATCTGCGATTCGCTCGAAGGCGCATGATTGCAGATTCGTTTTACAACAAACATTGAAGTTGCAGAATTATATGTTAATTCACTAAAAATCCAATTCAAAATATTTTTTACACCAATGTCTAAAATTGCATCATCAATCAGATTCAATAATTCCTTTTCATTCTTCAATTCAAGAGTCCCATCAACACATACGTAATCCCAACCTCTATTTTTGAAAAAAGAAATACAATCTACAATTCTTAAATTTCGACTTGAAGGCAAAAACACGCTTGATGAATAACAAATTTTTTTACGATAAAAAAGAAGTGTCAATACATTTTTCCAAACAACTTCATTTGATAGTGGAGCAATTTTTAGGTCTTTTAACAAACCACCAAGAAATTTCATGTCATCGTATTCAACACAGTCTTCGTCTTTCGACAAGATTCTATTTATTTCCAATTGATCAACTATAGCATAAAGAGAATCCACCTCTATATAATCATGCGCTGTTGTTGTAAGAAGTTTTTTTATTTGTTGGTCAATATAATCGCATACCTCTGAAGATGTTTTTGAATACGTCTTGGGAAACTCATAACCAATTTTTTTAGCAACAGTCTCAAAACCCATCGGTTTCCCATCGTCTTGAATTTCATTCGAATGAATTGTAACGAGGTTTAAATACTGTTCTGTATTAGACATCTTACTCCTTTATACGAAAGCGCCATAATTCACAATTACGACATCAGTTTATCTCCGTCTACAATCGCTACGGCTTCTTTACAGTATTTGTAGTAGATTCCGGTGTTTTTCCAAATCGTTCCCTGTATCGGATTATTATCACCGAACCGCATACAAGTCGTTTGCAAAAAGAAATGCCTGTTTATCAGTTCAACGCCCTCTTTATAGCCCGAGTAGAAATCACTATCTACTTTTTTCACATCAATTAAATCCAGAATACCATCTTTGGGCGCAACAGATTCATACAATTCCATAAATGTTCTTATCGTATTATCCGATATTTCAGCGAATGACCTCATCGCCGAGATCAAAAAATCAGGTTGATTCCAATAGTCCTTATATATCAAAGCAAGAGCGACTAACCCAACTTTTGAATGCGTTCGGCGGATTGTTTCAAGCGAAGCATAAAGGCAATTTGAGTAATCTTCGTTTTTCATAATTTTACGCAAAAATGCATCGTCTACGGAAGCATCCTCAAAAAATTTTTTGAATCGTGATTCTAAATACATGTCAAAGAAAAAACGGCTAAAAAGACCAACAAGACCAATGCCAGGAACACCGGAACCTTTTGCCAGTTCATTAGCATACTGAGCCAATTCAATTGCAAGATCTATTTTTTCATCTTTATCCATATCCAAACTCGTTAACGAAAAATCTAACTGACTTTCACTTAATGGTTTCCATAAGAACGGGTGTTTTTGTGACAATCAAGACAAAGGATTTGACAGTTCGAACAAACATCAGCACCTCCTGAAGAGACTGCCGTTATATGATGAGCTTCCCAAGCACCCCTATACCCATCTTTCCCTCGATTTTCCCATACAAGTTGTTTATTGCACCTTCTTGCGTGCCCACAAGTTGCACGTGTACACTCGCACCTACCATTCGCTCGATTCCAAGCCGTTTTGACTACAGATTCAGAAAATGCCATATTTCCTCCACGATCGTCTTATTTTATGAATATATCATTTTATTTTTATGCAGTCAATACAACAACATATGTATTCTTTTGCAAATTCCTAAGAAGGTTACACAGACAAATCGACATATCCCCAGCCACATCCCAAAATTGGCACCATACCGAATTTTTACATTTTCTGTAAAACAAACACGACAGAGGGGCGTTAGCCCCTCTGTTGTGTTCCTTCTACAGAATCTCCCCTAGCAGCTGGCGATAATCTGGTTCTCGAAGTGGGAATATCCGGTTTCTTCGTTGTCCCACATGATGCAGTCCTTCATCGTCAGGTTCTTGAGTTTGCAGTTGTCGCCGATAGTCACGTTCGGGCCGATGGTGCAGTTTTCGATGGTGACATTCTTCCCGATGATGCACGGGGGAATCAGCTCGGCATTGTGAATGGAATCCCGCTGGTCGACGGCGGCGCGGCTGATATTGTTGAGTTCAGGGCGTTCCCCGGCCAGGGCCGGGGGCGGGCTCTCGCGGTACGAAAAAGGGGCCTTACGCCCCTTTTTCCCCGCCTAGAGGGCCGAGCGCATTTGACGAGCGGTCCTCCCGGCCCTACGGGCTTCGAACCCTAACGCGAAACGGTTGTCAATACCCCCGCCGCATTTTTCGAAAAATATTTCGCGGGGGCGCGTCAGCGACCCCGCGGGCATCTTGTGCCCCGCATCCAGCAACAGCCCTACCTCAGCGGGTTCTTGTCGCTCTTGTACCACTTCATGAACTCGGTGATGCCGTCGTGCAGGCTCCAGTGGGGCTTGTAGCCGCATTCCGCCTCGAGCTTCGTGGTGTCGGCGTTCGTCTGGTAGACGTCGCCGGGCTGCATCGGCAAAAATTCCTTCTTCGCGGGCTCGCCGTAGGCGTTCTCGATTTCGGCGATAAAGTCCATCAGCTTTACCAGGTGGCTGCAGCCGATGTTGTATACTTTGTACGGAACGCCGTTCGGGCACTTTTCCGCGACAGGCATGTGGTCGAGCGCATGCACGCTACCCTCGGCGATGTCATCGATGTAGGTGAAGTCGCGAATCATGTCACCGTTGTTGAACACCTTGATGGGCTCGCCCTTCGAGATGGCGCGGGCAAAGAGCATAGGGCTCATATCGGGCTGAACTTTTTGCTCTTCTTGCTCGCCGCATACAAACTAACCGGGTTGTCGACCTTGTCGTCTTCGCTGTACGGGACCTTGCTGTTCAGGCCATAAACAGAACTGGACGACGCATAGAGCAGATGCTTCACCTGGTTGTGGCGGCAGACCTCGAAATTCCGCATCAGCGTTTCTTTTTCGCAATCTTTTTCCTTTGTGACGATCCCGTTTCGAACGAGGCGCAGTATTCACCAAGCAATTTCTGAACCGTTTCTTGCGGAATCAACTTCTTTTTGTATTCGGCAATCAATGTCGGGCTCATGGAACGGTTCATCGCATATTCGACAACAACCTGATCTGCCGAGGGGCAAAGGATCATGCCAATAGAAGGATTTTCGTTAGACTTTCGAACATCCCGGTCCAAGGCCTCCAAGTAAAATTCAAGTTGTCCCAAATCCTTGGGATGGAACTTTGTCGTTTTGAGTTCAATCGCCACCAGAGCCTGCAAACCCCTGTGATAAAAGAGCAAGTCAGCCTTATACGAAGACGACCCCACTTGCAGAACATATTCCATATCAACAAACAGAAATTCCTTGCTGCCGAGTTCAAGAATGAAATTCTTCATCTGTTCCACGATGGATTTTTTCAGCTTGTTTTCAGAATGTTTTTCCGGTAAATTCAAGAAATCCAGGAAAAGTTCGTCCTTGAAGGTTATGCCTGCCTGCGGATAACTTTTCAGCATTCCCTTCGACAGATTCTTCTTTGTCCTCAAGAGGGTTGTAAATGTGTCGTTTGCGATACAACGTTTCAATTCCCTATAATTAAGGCGTTCCTTGTTTGCATAGAGCATATAAAAGAGCCTCTGCTCATAGGATCGGCAATTACAAAGAATTTCCACATGATTCGAGAAGGACGTCAACAAAACAATTCTCGGAAGCAATCCTAATTGTGCAGACGCTGTCTGCACAATTTCCGATTTCACATTCTTTTGGAGCACATCTACGTCCAATTGTGCAGTTTCAAGCTGCACAAATTCAGGATTCAGCTTCGATTGCACGAAATCAAGGAAATCATCAGACGAATACTCGTCATACAGCATCACCATGTTGTAGATGTTTCTCTTGCTAAAGCCTTTCAAAGTAGGATCCTGCGTATGGATATAATCGGCAAGGTCCGAAACGACTTTGGCTCCCCATTCGTTGCTCTTAATTTTGCGGCTTACAAGCCCACCCACAAACCAGACCGAATTGAGGTGCTTTTCGTTCACTGCGGCAGCGGCCTGAGAACGCATTTTCTGTATTCCCGTCAAAATCGCAGAGAACTGCGACTGCAACGCTCTAGTATTCACTTTATTTTTTGAATCAGGCATCACCTTTCCTCTAGTCATTGAGCAAAATTCCCTTTTAAAACCCCTCTAAATATACATCTTCATTTTGTCACAAAATGTCAAAATCCGATTTTTGGGGAAAATTGTATTGTTGGGCCACTATTTTCTTGGTCAATTTCGTCAAATTTCACGTAAATTCGGAATTTCCGAATTTTTCGCGGGGGCGCGTCAGCGACCCCGCGGGCATCTTGCACCCCGCATCGGCACCCACCCATCTTGCGACCCGCATCAACATCCATCCACCCTGCATCCCGCATTAACATCCATTCATCTTGCACCCCGCATTGGCATTCATCCATCTTGCGACCCGCAATAGAAAAAACTCCCCATCTTGCGAGGGGCGGCGGAGCCTGTTTGGCGGAGCCGCCCTTCGCATAAGTGCAAACATTTTTCTACATTTACCCCACAATAGAAAGGAATCCACATGAAGATCATTCTGCCTGTTGCCGGCAAGGGCGAACGCATGCGCCCCTACACCAACAACCTGCCCAAGTGCCTGCTACCCGTCGGCGGAAAGACCATCATCGACTGGATCGTGGGCGACACCCGGCAGCTCGCCCCCACCGAGACCATCTTCATCACCGGCTACAAGGCCGAAGCCATGGACCGCTACCTGGCGGGCAAGCCCGAATGGGGCAAGACCCGCACCGTACTCCAGAGTGACCCGCAGGGCCTGGGGCAGGCAATAAGCCTCGCGCTCCCCTACACAAGCGACGACGAGCCCCTGCTCATAATACTCGGCGACACCCTGTTCGACGCGGACCTCGGGCGACTTGCGGGCGAAAGCGAGAACGTGCTGTACACCTACAAGGTGCAGGATCCCCGACGCTTCGGCGTGGCCGTCACCGGCGAGAACGGGCGCATCGAGCGGCTCGTGGAAAAGCCCCAGGAATTCGTGAGCGACGAAGCCATCGTCGGCATCTACTACATCAAGGATGTCAAGGCGCTCCGGGCGGCACTGAAGCACCTGATGGATAACGACATCCGCACTAGGGGCGAATTCCAGCTGACCGACGCGCTGCAGATGATGATTGAACAGGGTTGCAAGTTCCGCACAGCACCCGTCCACGAATGGCTGGACTGCGGGCTCCCCGAGACACTCTTACAAACAAACACATGGCTGCTACAGAACCGCATCACGCCAATCGAAAGCAATTACCCCAATTCTACCATTATACAACCTTGCTACATTGGCAAGAATGTAATCATAGAAAACTGCACCATCGGTCCAAACGTGGCGGTCGGCGATAATTGCATACTAAAAAATGCGCATCTAGAAAACTGCGTAATGTGGGACAACGAGACAATAGAGAATTCTAGGCTTCAAAACAACATCATAGCAAGTTGCAACATTTAAAACGATGACATGCTTGCCATCCAAAATTTTTGGAGTCGCTTTGTCCGTTCTCGCGACACGACTCATTGCATTCGCCACAATTACGCTCATTGCATGCAGCAATAGCGAGCCTATGGGATTTGATACCGAAGAAGGCTTTGCCACAACAAGCGATACAAACACAACGGTCACAGGAAAGGGCGCCCACGACACCATCAAAGAATATCTCCCCCTAGACGACACGGAATATCCCTATGCAGGCATCCCGCGAATCGTCATCGAGACGGAGAACCACCAAACTATCAAGGACCGCGAAACAGAAATTTCCGCAAAACTGCAAATATGGGGAGAGAAGGCGCCAGAAAGCGAAATAATGAAATTAGCAATCAGGGGGAGAGGAAATACATCTTGGACGGACATGCCCAAAAAAAGCTACAAGATTGAATTTGTCGACCGGCAATCAATTTTAGGAATGCCTAGAGATAGAGACTGGGCTCTCATCAGTAATTATGCAGACAAGACTCTGATGAAGAACTATTTAATGTATCATTTGTCCGCAAAATTAGGAGTCTTTTACGCTCCGCGATGCGAATTCGCAGAACTATTCATCAACAAAGAGTATTTAGGCGTTTATCTGCTCACAGAAACAATAAAAATCAGTAAAAATCGAATAGACATTCCCCAAAATGACAATTCCTATATTGTAGAATTCGATACAAAATATCGTGAAAACGAACAAGTTTTTTTTTCAAAGGTGCTACAAGCGAGTTCTAAAGGAAAAGCATTTCGAGTGCACGCTCCAAGAAATGCAAGCAAAGAAGTATTGTCAGAAATCGAAAATCATATTATGGATTTTGAGATATATTTAAAAACGATTAATCCACAAAAAAACAACCATCTCGAAAAATGGATAGATATTGGCAATTATGTAAAACACTATTGGGTGCAGGAGTTTTCGAAGAATCCCGACGCCTGGTTCTTTACCAGTGTTTACTTTTCATGGATTAAAGACGACCTAATAACAATGGGTCCCGTTTGGGACTTCGATTTATCTTTTGGCGGTCATGCGAATGAGTTGCCTTTTGACGAATACGCAGATCTTGGCAGATTGGAACCCAAAGGATGGTACACAAATGTATTTTATTGGAACAAATTCCTTTTAAAGGATTCCTCCATTGCCGCAGAAATAGACCAGTTTTGGACAGAAAACAAAAACATTTTTTACGACATTCCCAATCATATAGATTCTTTAACTGTATCACTACACTTAGCCGCAAATAACAACTTCAAAAAATGGGATATCCTACAGAGCACAAAATACATCTATCACAGACATGAATATAGCACTTATAAAGATGCCGTCAAAGATTTAAAACAATGGATTTCCGAGCGAAATACGTGGATAGGCAACAATATCAGCAATCACACAGAACTGGCACATTAAATCGACTCAACTAAACGATCAAATTCTTTACAGCATTCATTAATTCATCTCTATGACTTACCCACAATTTATACTTATGGGTTTTAGCCAAGTCGATAAATGACGCAAGATCATGCATGTCACGACAAACTAGAACATCATATTTATCTCTCATCAAATTAGCAATTTCATTTTGATGATCATCGACATGTTCCTTATATTTAGATAGACGAGGACAAATAACCAAGGGTTTTTCTCGTTCCATACAAGAAATAATCGAATTAACACCACTATGTGTCACAACCACTTCAGCTTCATCTATAAACTTATTGAACTCATCATGAGGGATTAAAGAAACATGTTTAAATTTCGGTTTAACAGGATAGACCGACGATTGCATCACTACTTCATCCTTTGAATATAACCCTTTCTCAACAAGTGAATTTAGGGCAACAATCAATCTGCCAAAAGGAAACCTTTGCGTTCCCAAAGGGACAAAAATCTTTACTTTGCTCATACTAATAAACTGTTCCAGAATACTTCGCTTCAGGATACACTTCTAACATTTCGGGCCATTGAACAAAAAAGTAATCCGCCATCGAATACACCAGTTTACCCGTAAATGATTTTTTATCAAGTCGGGCAAAACTTTCAATATATATTAACCGGCTCCTAAAGACATGCGCAAGGATGCACGTAGGAAACGCAACACCAGCGCCAGTCGTGATGACCGTAGTAGGTCTTTCTCTTAAAAAATACACAACAGATAGTAAAATATTTACAAAGAATAAAAAAGGAAATTTGAAACTATGTCGTTCCTGTTGAAGAAAACAATGATGTCTGTGTTTTGCCAAGGTATCAATAGACGCAATATTTTTTTCCGTCAAAATGTAATAATTGCTTCCATCCACCACGGGAAGCATCTGCATTAGTTCCATAAAATGACCACCACAGGAACTAACCAAACAGACCTTTGTTTTCCGTAATTTTTTTTTCATATGCTATAAAGATCCATAGTATCTTTTCAACTTTCCAATGCTAGCATCTAATGTAAATTCTCTACAAATTAGTTCATATGAAGCTTGACTAAATTTCATTCTCAATTTTTCATCTTGTATCAATCTCAAAAGACGATCCACCAAGGATTCAACATCACCCGGTGTAATGAGGAACCCATTTTCAGCATCCTTCAGGACCTCAGGGATGGACGCAATATTTGTTGAAACATTAGGAATACCAGCAGCCATAGTCTCCAATATAGTCATTGGCAAACCTTCATTATACGAAGGTAAGCAATTAATCATCGATTTGCCGATAAATCGGCGTTTTTGTTCTCCATCAATCCATCCTACATGGGCAATTCTGTGTTCAAGATGCAATTCGCTAATTTTTTTCTTGACCTCATTCACCCCCATATCCCCGCACAAATAAAAGAGAATGTCACTCGGAATTTGATTATCCAGCAATTTAATAGCCTCAATTAAATCAAATGTGCCCTTCCTCACACCAAGTCGTCCCATAAAGAGGACATTTCTAGCCAATAAATTGTACGGATTTTTTGGAAAACCTTGAACAGCGTTATACAGAACTGCAACCTTCGCCCGCGGTTCCTTGTCTGTTATCATCGAAATCAGTCTATCGCTCAGAACAATGTTAAGATCGGCAGCCAACAAAGTCTGTCTAATCGTTTTTTTCTTCTTTTCTGAACAATTTGCATAAAACAATTCAAATTCTGCAGCATGATGATGCAAGACAACTTTCACACCATGTCTATGAAAAAATTTCAACAAAAAAGATTTACGCCAGAAACTGCCTCTTTCCGCAGTATGCAGATGAGCAACATCATAGTGTCCCCAAAGAACCAAAAAGACAATCTGGAGAAAGCGAACGCCAAAATAAAGCATGAGTAGATACTTATTTGTATCAAAATGAGTCGGGACATATTTGACTTGAACATCACCCCACTTATCATAATTCAAATAATTTTTCACTACACTGACCATCCCCCCTTTCGTATCAAGGGTCGATCCGCACATTAGAATTTTCATTTCACCATCTCCCGCTTTCAAAAAAAACTATTTCCATTCACAAAAAAACTTTAGGTTTCATTATAACAAAAAATTAAAAGCTCAATGACTCTTTCAAGAACTCTATTCCTTTTTCGCGCAAATATTTAAGATTTTCATCAACACTAGACCAATCAACGCTACTCTCTATTTTAAAAACATCTCCCTGAAAAAGATGTTCCCTATCTATTCCAAGAACATCAAACAAAGAATCAATACGCGAGTTTCGACTCGTCGAAGAAGTTTGAGAGAAACGATAAAAAGTCATAAATTGTTTATGGAACTGAATACTAAATAATGTGCAGTGAAACGAATCAGTGCAAACATAAGTTGCATTATGAATCAAACGTAAAAAGCCATTAGGATCGACATCATATGGTGCTTCATCTCCAAAAGACTCATCTTCAGCAACATACTCATCCATATGACGCAAAGCTATTATCTTGTAGCCAGTTCTACGCTTTAATTCATTAGCAGCCATTCTTGCATCTTGATTCGGGCCCAAAAAATAACAGAAAATATAGGGATCCACCGGATTCGACGTATCCAATGAAATTTCATCGCGCCATTCATCCGCGCTCAATAGCATAGTCGGATCTGCAACAACCTGCGCTTTGTTATGGCTCAGACTCTCAACTATTTCCTTACCTTTTTTCTCTCTCACGCCAATTTTAAAGAAACGATCCAAATATGCACCGGTTGCTTTTTTTTGAAAATCAGGAATAGCCCCTACACCGAAACTCGAACCATACGCAATCTTTCTTACAGAATCATCTACAAAAAGAAGATTGAAAAATTTATTCGGCAAGGACATCGGAGTCCAAACCTGATCACTCCCAACAACAATCGCATCATAACTTTTCGACCCTTCATGAAGATTAGAATAACCAACATAGTTCTTAAACAACGGAAGAAGTTTTCGCTCTTTATACGTCTCTACCGCATTTGTTCTTTCTTCTATTCCTTTCGCGTAGTTTGGATGTTTTTTCAGCATTCTCTTTGCAGTCAGCATCATCCATAACGTTTTTAGTTCACCACTTCGTACCGCATTTAGCACATATTTAATCTTTTGCAAAATAGAAAGGTGTTTAATATAATGAATGATTTCAACATGATAATTTAATTGCTGAATCTTTTTTATTAGTGCATAACCAACTAGGGATGTTCCAAAATTGGTATGCCCTTTTCTATACGCAATCACACAACCGATCTTCAAATCACTCATCAGTATATCCTCACCTTAGCCTTCAACTTAGAAAGCAGCCACCACAAGTTTTTGTGCCTTCCTATACATTGTTGTATTCGATTTTGTATATAATCAACCCAATCTCTAATACTCGGTTTTCTTAAGTAATCAACGTCGTATTTCGGAACAATCATTCCCAGTTTACGACAAATATTAATAAAAGCCCCATTCCGGCCTTTCTTTTTAAATGACATTATCTGAGACTTTGAAATTTCATCAAATGAAATATCTGCTAACGAAATTGCCCCTTCCCGAGCGCATTGCATCAACAAATCAAGCCAATCACTCTTTTTCACAATTATAGAGTTTACTCCTATTTTATCATCATCATACGGAGGTATATGAATATCGCCAAAACTTATATCAGACAACTCGCCATAGTGGTCAATGCAAAAAAGACAACGACGTGGAATGAAGAAACTCCTTAATGGATGATAATAACTTTGGAATTCCTCCTTATAGACCTGCTCTTTTCCCAGCGAAGAACACTGCGAATAACAATTAAATGCTTTAAGTTGGGGACCACCAAAGACTTTCGCCTTTAAAAACCCCAGGCATCCATCATCGCGATACTGAAAATATGTTAAATGCTTACGATTAATATTTCTTTCCTTAAACACAAATTCTGTCAAACGAAACGTTCGTCCACACGAGCAATACACCGCGAACAATCCAACAATTTTTTCTCGCAGTTTCTTATCAATATCCATGCATTTTCTCAATCCTTGAATATGACAAGGCTCTCCAACTACAACATACCTTGTCCCACTAGCATTTTTTATATCCATAATAGCCGTATTTAATGTCACCGGAGCATATTTGGAACTTCTTGCAGCAATGATTTCCTCTTTAGTTGTTGCAATATATGAGCGGACCATAAGTTCACTATCGTTATCAAATTTCGTAACAACAGCACCATCAATCAATTTATTATCTAGCAACCATATTAAAAATTGAGAAACCATTCCTCCAGAAGCAGAATGATAGCGAATGTCAGCATCATTGCTATAACCAGTAAAGCACTTTAAATACCGTCCCACCATTTTATTATCAACGACACAATCATCCGTAAATAGTTTTTTTGACAACCCAGACAGTTCAACACCTAACCCCGGACAAACATCATAACAACGGTGGCATCCTTTTGAATTATTACATTTTGAGACATCAACCCGCGGACGAAACTCGCCATTCACCGGAATCACCGATATTGCCAGCGAAGGGCACGCTCCTTGACAAACGCCGCAACCAGTACAAAGGTCATTTTTCAGAGTAAATGAGATATTCGGCAAAATATTCTTCATAGATTACCTCGCAACAAAACGTTTTGCAAATGAGCAGCCTCTAACAAAGATCAAAAATAAATAATAGGGTTTCAGAAAATAAGCAATTTTTTCATATCCACTCATAAAAGATTTTACGCCCTCAGGAGGGACATCTATTTTATCACGCAGAGACAAATAAAATAACTTATCATTATCGTGCTTCACCATATCACACAAGGATTTTAGGAAAAAGACAAATTCTCTTTGCTCAACACATTCCTTTAAATAAGATTTTTTTTCTTCAAAAAAAGATTTTAGCAACACATATGTTTTTTCTTCCTGTTCAAATTTTTTCTTCGAGAAACTTGATGTATAGGAATTGATGTTTCCACACTCGTAAAAATGAAGGGGAGTTCCATCCACGTATGCAATTGACTTAGCGAAAAAAAGCAGTCTCGGCAGCACATTTAAATCTTCAGACATATTAACATTTTTTTGCACTTCAATCCCGTTGGCATGATAAAGAGTCCGTCGAATCAGGCGTCCCCATATGTTATTAGGAGTTGTGTGAGTAATGACTGATGCATTTAGGCGCTCCGGATCAAAAGTCGCAAGAGTCCGCTTCACAACAGGTCTTTTTATACCACAGCAGCAAAAATTCACACTAACTATATCTGCGCCATACTCAATTTGTTTTTCCACGCACAATCGAATACAATCTTTATCGATATAATCATCACTATCCACGTGATAAAGGAACTCCCCAGTCGCAGCAGATACTGCAGTGTTTCGAGCAGCCCCCAAACCCAAATTTTTCTCATGATGAATAATACGAATTTGCCCTTCCCTATTTGGAAATTTTTCAGCACGCTTCTTTAAAATTTCCATACTATTATCGGGCGAACAATCATCAACAAAAACATACTCTATGTCTTCATAGGTCTGCGCAAACAAACTTTCCGCACATCGACCAATGTATTTTTCAACACCATATACAGGAACAAGAATAGACACTTTCATATTAGCAATCCGGTTTGCGTCCTAAAAGTCGGTCAAACATTCGTTTCATTTTTCCCCTTACATACGATTTAGTCTTTTTATTATCAAAAACCGAATCTAAATAATATTCAAAAAACAATTTATATTTCAAAAGATAAAAATTACACTTAGGTAAAAAAGAACTAAAATTTTCAAAAGTGACATCCTGATAATCAATAAATTTATTTGGTACAATCAAATACCTATCACATTCGCTTTGCGATTTCGCAACAAGGACCTTCATTTTTCTTTTTTGCAAATGAACATACATATACTCTTTTGTAAAGAGTTCACTTTCTTTTTTTGTCATTCCATAAATGCGCCCATCAATATAAGAAAAAATAGTTTTTTCACAAGAAGCGCCTACCATAGACGGCGCAGGTTTAAACGGAAGCGACGGAACAAAGACGTCATAGTTATAGACATCCTTACAATACGTAGTCGTAAAATACATGTCAAATATTTTGCCACATTGACTTGCTTCATCATAAGCAAAAGACAATGGATATTTCAAGACCTTCGCGACATCAACCACATCCGGATGTGGCAATTTAAAAAATTCATTAACACGTTTTTCGTTTCTCATGAGACAACAGTGGCCCCACTGAAAAATTTTATCGTTTTTTTTCAGTAAATCTTCCGTCACAAAAGATCTAATGTCACCCCAGATCAAATCACAATCACAATATCCCCAAAAATCATATTTTTCCAGCAGATTATCAAAAATAACACCATATAAAGGCTTAAAATTACACAATCGATACGGATCTTCTAAACTCACCGGCATTCCAAAAGCCCGTTCAATCCTTTCGCGCACATAGTCCAACGTCACATAATTTACTTTTACATTTTCCGGGTAAACAAAATCAGTATGGTCATCCGTAAGAACAATCCAGTCTATCGTAGGATTGTTCTTACACGAATTCAGCCACAACTGAAAATAATTGCCAAACTTGCCAAAATAAGGCAAAACAAACGCAATCTTAGTCATCACTATTCCCCTCTAAAATGTTCAAAAAAAGACGCAGATGCAACAGCACCATTATGCTCTCTTCGAACCCTCGTCCGACCATTTTCAGCAATTATCTCATATTTTTTTCGATTATGGTATATGTCATCAAGGATGCAGATCACTTCATTTGGCGAATTATACAAAATCGCCCCATCTCCATCCTCACAAATATTCTCTAAAGCATAGTAAGTTCCAATAACCAGTAATCCATTCGCCATAGCATCTAATATTTTCCCTTTCGTCCCAGTCCCAAGACTTATTGGAGCGATTTGCACATCATAATTGAGAATTTCGTCGACATAATTCTCCACCCATTCTTTTTTCTCCGTTTCAAAGCCAGCATCACGAAACATTCTAACAAATTCGCCCCATCCCCTACCCAAAAATGTCATTTGGATTTTTTCTTTCAACTTTTCTTTTCCCTTCAACATTTCGCCAAGCAAAAGCCCAGCCCCTTCTTTCATATAGCGATCGTTAGAGCCCGCCAAAAGTATTTTTACTTTATCGCCCCCAAAAATAATTTTTTTGTCTTTTGCCATATAGTGTGGATGAACAGAATAAAAAGCATTTCTCGCACAAGTATGCTTTTCGTAAAAATACAAATCATTTCGCCCCACAAAATGGACAAATATGTTCGGAGAAACAAACATTTTCTCTACACATCTAGATTTTTTCAAATTTCTATTCAAACTCAATCGTGAAAAAAAACTTCTCTTATTATTCAATTCCTTTATTCGAGTATTCAGCATATAATTACTATCACATCCCGTCACAATAAATTTTTGCTTCGGAAACTCTCTGGCAAGAGGAAAAAAGAAATACGGATAAATCCAGACATAATCATAATCATTCTTCTGAATATCCATTTTTACGCACTTGGGAATCCTAATATAACAAGGGAGGGCTTTGGAAAAAAACAGTTCTATTTTTCTATAAAACTTCAATCTACGCAAGAACAAAAACCATTTCGGCAAGCCCAAAACATTCACAGGAAGTCCTAATTTCGTTTCAACATTCTGAATTTCGCCTGTAGTCAGTCCATTTGCATTAAACGAATACAATTTTAACGATATATCTTGAGGTCTATATTTCAGCAAGCTATATATTAGCGCAGAAATTCCGCCCTTATTTTCCCAATACGGCATAAAAAATGATAAAACCAGTATACGCACAATCACCTCCTAATGGAAATAGAACCAAGAGTCTCTAACTGGAGAATCTTCGAAAACAAAATAGTATGGTTCATACAGATGTACATATAAGCCTTGAAAAATTGAATTTACTTTAAAAAAATACATTAAAATTAAAAAACAATATAGCAACTGGGCATAACGTTTCATTTCATGTTTTGAATAGAAATTTACAGCACAAACCATTAATATCGGCATGGCAATACCACAATAATAACCAAATCGATTCATCTCAGAAAGCCCTGGCAACAGAGCTATTTGGCGAGCCGTTGAAGCAATCACAAACAAATTTATCATAAAAGAAACAAACTTTCTGTATTTTTCATCTTGAATACGATCCCTAAAACTAGCGTATATCCATATTTGAACAATAACAAATGCAATCGAAACACTATTGTTCAGTCCAGCCTTGTCCACCGCAGTTACGGCTTTTTCCATTTGACTATAATATCGCACAGCAAGATCCTGCGCAGCCAAGCCCTTTAGAATAGGCAGGGAGGCAATTTTCTGTATAGCCGAAGGTATCACCATCGCTATTGCAGATGACATAAAATAAAACATCGTCAAAATATATCTATTAAACGCCCTATCCAGCCAATAAAAGAACACTAAAATAAAGCATGAATAGTGTATGGAATAAGCAACAGCCACCAAAATAAAATATCGTTTCCAATTCCGGTCCAGAATATACGGGATTGCCCAAAAGAAGAACGCGCACGCCAAGACCTGCCTTACGGGAAATATAGTCATCATAACAAGCACTAACGCATAAGCCAACGTTTTTCGTTCAGGAACAAATCTTTCCACAAAACGCAAGTATGTATAAGAGATGAAGCCACAAGTTATCAGCAAGAAAAAAGTATAATGAAAGAAAAAAGTCTTTATAAGAACATTAATAAACATATAACCGGGCTCCATATATCTCCCCTGAAGTCCGCGCGTATAAGTGAAAATGTTCGTCCAAGACGATTGTTCAAAGGTAATATAGTACTGAAGCCAATCAGCCCCTGTATTCCATCTCAGCCCCTGAAAAAGAGTCATGATAGCCCACATATACATTAGGCAACGGTGAGTAGATTTATCATGTTTATAATTCACCCCTTTCAAGGCAAAAAACAAGATAATTGCAAAAGTCACCCAATAGGTCATATCAAACTCTTATAATGGTATTTTTCAAACAAAAAAAAGACTATTCACTAAAGAATCTAAACGAATCATCCACTTACGAGATATCTTGTTTTTCCACGCCGGAGAAAGGACCAGATTTAATTTCATCCACACTCTAGAAGGAAAAGAGGCCTTACCGCAAAGTATTTTTATTTTCTCTTTACATTGTTCAACAAATTCGTCCGATTTTTTTTCAAAACACATGGATCCCATAATCATTCTCCATATATTACGGACATAAAAATCTACATGAGCCGAAGGAATAGAAGAAATCATAATATCCCATAAAACTAGACGGCTTTGCAAACTCTTTTTACCACTATTTTGAGAGGAAACACTATTTTGCCTTACCACATAACAATAAGTATCCTTTTTATTGATAGCCAACGATCCTAAAACACATGCCACTTTATAATTCCATAATTCATCCTCATGCATAATACCTTCCTTAAAAAACAAATCATTCTTCATCAAAAAAGACTTTTTCACAAGTTTATTCCATGGCGTAATTGGAATTTTTCCCGGTCGTAAAAAAATCCATTTAATCAACCTTTCATCACAAGTATAATCAACCAAATTACGATTTCCTTCCATACTATACGACTGGAAACCTTCAGTAGCCCTCGCACCTCCAACAACAAATTCAGGTTCTTTGTATTTCACCGCACAATCAACAAACGATTGCAAACAATTGGGATAAATAAAATCATCACTATCTACAAAAAATATATATTTTCCTTTAGCACTTTTTACCCCTGTATTTCTTGCTGCTGATTGTCCCCTATTACAATTATGGCTTAGTATTCGAAAATCAATAGGACCAACATATCCAGCAATAAATCGTCTGACAAGATCCATACTAGAATCCTGGCCACAATCATCAACAAGGACGCATTCAACCGTAGCGGACACTTGCTGGTCAGCAATAGAGCGCAAACACCGCTCTATATACTTTTCAACATTATATACAGGGATTATTACAGAAATAGATGTCATAATTATAAAACCTTATATACAATGGGGAATGGTCGCGCCAACAGCCGAAGAAGCTCTTTCGCCCACTTATGTTTGACAAAACAATTATGCAACGGCCACAAGGGATGGCAAAAAGCATCTTTTTGGTTATTATTTAAAAGACGTTCCCAGTCATTCATCACAGGTCCAATATCAAACTTTCTCAACTTTTTTACGACAAAATCATAACCCACTGCATCATCTTTTGTCAAAAGACTCACAATATCTTTGACAAACGCCTTCCTGTTTTTAGAAATTTTTCCATTAACAAAGGTGTCATAATACGCAAAGCAATCCATCGCAGCAACAGAGCATCCCATCATTTGCATCTCCACAGCAGACAAACAAAATGTTTCAGTAACCCCCAAAGGGTTAGGAATACCTAGTTTCATCTTTAAGAGTACATCATCTTTCTCTCGCCCCATTCGTCCCAAAAAATGAACCGAAGGCATAAGAGTTCCATCTTCCAAAAGATGTGGCATGAATTCTTTTTCATAAGACTCTTCAGCAATTCCATAGTCACCAAGCCTTGCATTTCGATCATACAGGTTTCCACTACCAATAACAAACAACTGCGCATCAGGAATCGCAGCAACAACATCTTTCCAAACAGAGGCCAAAACATGAAAGCATTTTGCAGGAACCAAGCTACCAACGTAAACCACATTATGATTTCTCTTGTATTGCTTCTTCTTCACTTTATTTACTTTGTCTTGATTCAAAGGAACACAGTTATATATATAGTCAGAACATAAAAATGCTTTTCTATAACGATATAAATCAGCCTGTTCTCTCCCAACGCAAACGATTCGTCCTAAAAGAGGATGTCCTGCCCAAAAATCTTGTTCTTCTTTTCCGCATATATTGTGGCACCATGGATAAATTTTCATATTTGTTTGATAATCACAAAATGGTTTTTCGTTCCAAGCCACATTTTTCTTATCAAAAACAAACCGATCATATCCCCTTTTGCTCGCATCAAAAAACGCGTCCTGGATAGAATTCACACAAACAACATCTAACCCCTTAGGAAAACGCCCTTCCTTTTCTACATATAAGCAAACAGATAGATTATTATTCCGAGCCGCCAATAGAGACGATATCAGTATAATCTGGTGCTCGCTTCCTCCAACACCCGGATTCCCCGAAACAACATCCGAGCAGTCAACGTCAGCAATTCTCTCGTTTGCTAAAAAAAACGCAACCTTGATCATACCTTAAGAACATCCTCAAAATATTTTTTTGTTTTTTTCTTTTCCGTACTTATCATTTCGTCAACTTTTTCAAAATCAACCATTTCCATATGCAACTGACTTTCATCCGACACTAATAAGAATTTTAAATTAAAAAAATCAAGCAGAGACTTCAATCGTGCATTGTTCCTAGCATCGACAACAACGACTTTTTTATGAAAGATTAATGATAATGCCAAGCCATGAAAAGACGTTGTAACAACGGAGTCTGCATAAGCAATATAACCAAGAAGCTCCGTTGGACCCAACGAATACAAGTGATCTTTCTGATGCCCTCCATTATAGCCGGCATGAATTTCAATTATTCTTTGTCCATTTTCAGCCAACGAGCATGCAATGCGGGAACTTTCCTTCGATTCTACTAGATGATACACTAATATGTAATTTTTTTCTTTCGGTTTTTTCGCTATTTTCAAGTATTCATTTGGCGACAATAGAAACGTTGGGTCAATGTTGACATTAACATCTTTTTTAATCAACGGACCAAGTATTTCTGCAAACTTCTTTTCTCTAACCGAGACTCCATCCATATGATCAAACTGATTCAAGACATTATTCTCATTAGTAGAAAAAGATTTATAATTGTATTCCTCACAACTTGCCGCATAGGAAATCTTCTTTGAGCCAATCATAAATTTTTTATTAAGAAAGTAGAAATCATCAATTCCTCCAGTCAAAAAAGTATTCCAAACTTGATCACTACCGGCAACATACGCTTCATAGTCACATAATGACCGTGATGTAACCCTTCGAGACAATTTTAAATAATTCCGCCTAAACAACGCATAAGCTTTTTTTTTGCGCATTCGCTCATCAATATTATTTAATCTTGAAAAATAAATTTTAAGCGAAGCGAATATGTTCTTTCGTTTAAAAAGAACAGACGGGCTAAATATCTGATATTGTTCTTCTATGCCTTTACAACGATAATCTATAATTTGAGCAGAAAAGCCTAAAGTTCCCAAAAAAGTTTGTAGTGCATACGCCTGAAGGACCGCACCAAAATTTTCAGCTCTATGAAAAGTCAATATTCCTACTTTCATTTTTTTCCTGCTAAAAAGTTTTTTATTCGCCTTAACTGGTTTACTTTTACATGAAAGAATTGACGCAATCTATATTTAAAGCCCAATGTGCCGTATTTTTTCGCCACAAACACAAAACCTTTTTTGTCAAATTCATGTTCAAACAAATCTCTTTTGGGGTTCTCAGTCGTCGGTCTTTGCAAATTCGGCTGCATTACATTTTTCATATCCGCAGGATATAGATTCAGGTTCCCTTTAGCATAATTGAGCAAGTTCTCCCCTTTGGGAGTATTGACCAACAACAATGAAACGCCTTTATTGTCCATATTCATACGAGAATCCGTCTTTTCCCACCCCCAAAAATCAGCAAGCGTTATATCTGAAGGGCGTTCTGTATTCGCATAGTAGCATATCGCGCAAGATTTTCGCAATGATATATTTTGATAAAAAAGGTACGTATAGTCATATGACTTAAAAATTTCACCATTTTGCAAGCAAATTTTTTCTTGGTGAGAGTTCCAACCCAATTCAGATTTATCCCTAAAATCAACCTTAATCGCCCTACTTCCTTTTTTTCTCTCTACATACGTCAAATATTCTTTCCACAAATATGGACTAGGAACACCATGACACACAATATCAAGAAGAAATAACTTCTCACATAGTTTAGCACCAATAAAAGATTTTAAACCAGCCACTTGGCACGCTGTTCCAGAAAATAAGACAATCATACCATTTCTCAAATCTTCTTTCACTTGCAAAAAAACATCGCCTAATTCGCTTTGAACATATTTACTTCCTCTAAATTCATCTCTTTCACTTTTTGTCACGGCCCTTTTGTGAACAACTTTAAAATGATCGGTAAAACCAGCGCCATAGACCGCACCACCCTGTTGCAGAACCCAATCAGACAAAGCGATAAATGCAGCCCCGCTTCTAGACAATTCTATTTCAGAAAGATCTTTATGACGAGCTCCATAAGCAATCGGTTTCAAGAAATTCAAAGAGTGATCATAATGGTCATTAAACGAACAAACTCTTTCGCAAAGACCGCAATTGACACAAAGTTCCTCATTCACAGCCGGATACAAAAAGCCTAATGCATCAGGAATCATCTTTATTGCTTTTTTGGGGCATATGCTTTTACATGCCGTACAGCCACAACAATCCTGAGAATTTCTTATACTTATCACTTTTTCAAGACCTTTTGTTTCATTGCATTAATTTTACTATAAATAAGCATTCTATCTTCTCTATTACACCCAACAAACAATATAGACAATATACTACTCGCAGTCGATATGCAACATAGAGCAATGAATTTAACGAAAGGGGTATCAAACCAGCAATTCATTTTCAACATTATAGGCAAAATACAAGCCACAATTGCCACCACCCAAACATTCAAATAAACGTGCTTCACGTACCCCGCAACATCTAAATCAATCATCTTTCTTAACATAATTAGCCGAGCAATGAGACAAATTTGAGAAATTACAATTGCAACAATCAGAACCGATTCAGGAGGGCATCCGTTTCTTAAAACTAGATAACTCACAGGCAAGTTCAACATTTGAAGACCACCAACAACTATTTGGTAATCTCGAATCTTTCCTGTTGCAAGCATAGCCGTTATCAACGGAGATGATATAGACTCACTCATCACAAAAACAAGAACAAGCTGGACAAAGAAGGTCGTATGTTCCGGCACATTTTTCAACCAAATTGATAGAATATATTCTGTATTAAAAATAATGGGGAAAGAAAGAAACATAAGCATATAAAAAGACAATCTTGCGCCTTGAAATACCAGAGACATCATATATCGATTATTTCCATTCGCATACGATTTTGTTATTTGAGGATTTAACGCAGTCATAAAATTGTTTACAAACTGAGAGACGCTGTTATTGACTTGCATAGCAATACCCCTTGCGGCATTCACAGCAGGTCCACAGAACATATTAATAATAACATTTCCTCCATGATCCCGTAATACAGCACTTGAAGCACCTATAAAATTCCACCCCGCAAAAGAGAACATCTTTTTCAGCATATTTTTTCTAAAAACAAAATGAAACGAACATTCTTCAAAATTCCTCTTGCAAAACCAGCCATAAATAAATCTCATAAGAAGCGACATAAAACACATCAATATCGCATAGAAAATCAATTTGTCCACAGGAGAACTTGCAATTCCTATAGCTATCGCTAACTTTCCAAAAACATCAATTAGCCCCACATATGCAAAAGCAGCCATTCGCTCATGCGCAACAATCGCCGCATTATAAGGGACACTAATCAAACCAATACAAAAAGTTAATAAGGATAGTTGAAACACCCAATTTGCAGCAAACATTCTATCCGCAGGAATGGTCATCTTGTGGTTCAAAAACCACACACCTACGGATTCCGCAAGAACTACCACAACTGCAGAAAGGAGAAGTTGAATTGTCACTGACGAGCAAAAGACCTCCTTTAACTTTTTCAAATCACCTTTTCCCAATTCGAATGTAAGAAACCTGCTCACAGCAGTTGTCAAAGAGCCACTTACAACAGCAAACATAGAAACAACGCCACCAACAGCATTATAGATGCCAAAGTTCTCTACCCCAAGGTTTCGTAAAATAACCCTACTTGTATAAAGCCCCACTACCATCGTGAGGAGCATACGAAAATAAAGCAACATCGTGTTCTTTGCTATACGCTTGTTATTTTGCTGCTCTATAGAAGACATTTAAACGCGGTGTTGTTCAAGAGGGGGGGACCAAGAAATTTTCGCCGAAGCCCACGCTATATAACAACCGCAGGGTGCGGTTCGGTCAACAAAAAGTCACAAATCGACATCATCGCGAGGGTCTCGAATATTCCAAAAATCAAACTATTTGTTTAAAAACCTTTAAGAAATCAAACAATTTGTTGTATTACTTAGTATGCAAATTTAGAAAATTACGGAATTGCTACAAGGGGGGTACATATTATATGGCCGAGAAACGGGAGAAGGGATGACAGCAGCCGTTTGTAAAAAGCAGGAAACATTCCCCGTCGTTTCCAAATACGCCGACACCATCAGCTTCCCGCCTATACAAAATAGGGTCGAAAAACGTATTCTCTAGCCATTCGGATATTCCGAATTTACGCAAAATTTTGCAGATTTAGCCAGCTGTTCGCTTATTTTTTGAACAAACCAAGGTATGCGAGGCCCTATTTCCCCAGTATACGGGGAACTGCGGGGTGCGGTCCGGCAAACAAAAAGTCACTAGTCAACGTCATCGCGAGGGTCTCGTCCGTTCAATGTGCGGCAATCCGTGATGTCCGTTACCACAAATTGCGTATTGCGTCTAAATTTAGAAAATTACGGAATTGTTACAAGGGGGATACATGATATATGGCGAGGAAATCAGAAAAGATGCTATAAAACAGAAAATGCTGCGAAGGGGTTCAACTTGGCAAAAACGTTGAGCAGCCAGCAGAACGCGAAATTTCCTCTATTTTTTCTCATTTTACAACAAAACGCATTGCAATTTTACCATAAATTATATAATTTTTGAGAAAATCTCTCAAAAGCAACATTACAACAGGCAAAGACCATGCTTTTATCGTTTACCGTAGGAAATTTCCGTTCTTTCAAGGAAAGCAAGACATTCTCCATGAAGGCCGCATCCATCCAGGAGCACAAGGATTTTGTCCGTGAGAGCAACAACACCAAGTTGCTGCCGGTAGCTGCCGTTTATGGAGCAAATTCCAGCGGCAAGAGCAACCTGCTTTCGGCGTTAAAGACGATGAAAAACACCTTGCTTTCGTCCGTCAAGACCAACCCGACAGAAAAACTGAAAACGGATACGTTCAAACTTGACGAAGAGCATCCCCAAAAGCCCACCCTATTCGACATCGTTTTCTCGACAAGCGGGATTACCTACAGATACGGATTCGAATACACGGAAACATCCATAACCGGCGAATGGCTGTATACGGTAAACAACGACCGAGAGAAAAACCTTTTCATCAGGAACAGCGAAGGCATCGGCATCTCCAAGGATTTTCCGGAGGGAAAGGACAAGGAAGAGGCCACTGCAGAAAACCGACTTTTCCTGTCGTTGGTAGCGCAGCTCAACGGCAAAACCTCCCTAGCCGTCATGAAATGGTTCGAAGATTTACGAGTAATGTCTGGCGCATACGACTCTGATTTTCAAAAATATTCCTACGATTACCTGTTCGCCGATGACCCGAAATCCCAATTGGCCCAAACCTTTATCAATAAAATGGATTTGGGGTTTACGAGTATCAGGAAAGCCGATACGGAGGACGACAAAAAAGGTCCCTTGGACTCCGAAAGCAAGCCTAAAACCGGATTCGAAGCCATATTCAATTTGAGTTGGGCTCTATTCCCCCCAAAAATACAAACCGGGCACAAGGTGCTTCACAAAGACGGCTCATTTACCGAAGCATTCTTCCCCAACGACGAAATGGAATCCGAGGGAACGAAGAAAATCATCAATATGTCCGGTCCCATTGTGGACTCCCTTCTAAACGGCGGAATCTTAGTCGTCGACGAGTTCGACGCCAAGCTGCATCCCCTGCTCACCAAGAAAATCATCGACACATTCAACTCCCCTGAAACAAACCCGTACAACGCACAGCTGATATTCGCCACGCACGACACGAACCTGCTCAGCAACAAGATATTCCGCAGGGACCAGATCTGGTTTGCCGAAAAGAACCGCGAAGACGAATCCACCGACATCTATCCACTGAGCGAAATCAAGGAACAGAACGGAGACAAGATTCGAAACGACAGGATATACGAAAAGGACTACATCAACGGAAAATACGGCGCAATTCCGTACTTGAGGGGTTAACGTGAAAAAACTCTCCGCAGAACAAATCGCACAAGAAGAGAAACTCCGCGCCCCGAAGCCCGCTACAGGCACGTCCAAGGAAAGGTATGTCAAGGTCACCTTTCTAATCGTGACCGAAGGCACCAAAACTGAACCCAACTACCTGAATGCGCTAAAAAAGGTACTCGAGGCCACCAACCGCTTCAATATCGAAATTTCCATCGAAGGCAAGGGCAAGGCCACGAAGGCACTTGTCAACAAGATTGTTCGCCAAATCGAGAACTGCAACCAGGAATATGACCGGGTCTGGGCCGTTTTCGACAAGGACGCATTTGACGATTTTGATGATGCGATCAGCCTAGCCGGAAGCAAGAACATCAATTGCGCCTGGTCCAACGAAAGTTTCGAACTTTGGCTTTTGTTGCATTTCAAGGAAGTATCCACACCCACCGGGCGCAAGGACCTGTTCGAAGAATTGGAACAGGCCATCAGGAACGCCCTGCATAAAAATAATCCAGAAGCCATTTTCGACCTTTCCAAGGGCAACGACAGAATCTACGAGTTGGTCACGATTTTGGGCAACGAGGCCGACGCCATCAAAAGAGCCGCCGCATTGAAATCGAAATACAAAACAACCACCAAGCCGAGCGAGCAAAACCCCTGCACTCAAATGGATTTGCTAATCCACGAATTAAGACATCCGGAAACTATTCCGTTGTCAAGCGATACACAGAAGGAAAACTTGACATAGAGGTCGCCTAAGGGAACTTTCCTCATCGCCCTGAAACAATAGTTCCAGAGCTTTTTTATTGGAAATTACTACAAGGGAGAGAACATACTATATGGCTGGGGAAAGCACAAAATCACATGCAAGGCGGCATAATTTCGGGCTTCCGGCAGGGCTGATCCACAGCAGGCGCTCCAGCACCGGGCTCGGACAAGGTCTTTTCTTAAAATAAATCTTGATATTATCTAGATAATATCATATATTGTAGACAACCGCTTTCAAGTTGAGGGACAAACAATGGGAAAAATTGACGAAATCGAACAAGACGCAGCCAAAAAGGCCGCATACTTCGAGAACCGCACTGAAGCCCAAGAACTAGCGGATCACAAGTGGGCCGAGAAGAACGGTCTTTCGTTTAGCGGACCGGGCGCACTGACTAAGGCCATTGCGGCCTCAAAGCAACGTGCAGCAAAAAAAGCGAGAAAGTCCAAGGTCGGTACAAGCTTCGACCCCGGCGTCCTGGAGGCATTCAAGGCAAAAGCCGAACGCGTGGGCATACCTTACCAGACATTACTCAATTCCGTAGTCAAGCGGTACACGGAAGGAAAACTTGACATAGAGGTCGCCTAAGGCAGCTTTCCTCATCGCCCTGAAACAACCGTTCCAGGGCTTCTTTATTGGAAATTTTTTAAGGAACCTATTGACACCCGCGTCAAAATAGTATACATTTGTGTAGGTATGAAAGTAAATGACGAAATACAGCCATTGGTATCCGATTTCGAACGGATCAAGCAGGTCGCCGACAATGGCAGCGCGTTCTGGAGCGCCAGGGACCTCTGTACGGCTATGGGATACAGCACGTACCAGAAATTCGAAAGGATCCTCAAAAAAGCAC
>Ga0247610_10001279_pt1 | contig 31461 bp, 25 predicted proteins | sample 174DNAGHGhighgp2_FD_193483 | JGI IMG/M metagenome (GOLD analysis project Ga0247610, IMG submission 193483) | Sheep rumen microbial communities from Palmerston North, Manawatu-Wanganui, New Zealand - 1742 DNA GHGhigh gp2 | ecosystem: Host-associated > Mammals > Digestive system > Stomach > Rumen...
TGACAAAATAAAAAAATTCCTTAAAATGGCAATTTCGTCACCAAAGAGAGTGAAATATAGGGATGTGATGTCAAAAAAATAGCACAGTGAAGCCGTTTGGCACCAACACTGTGCAAATTAGGAATATTTTTTTAAATATTATATTTCAAAAAAAGAAATATGAGAGTATAATATTTAATAAGATTTATAAAGAAAAGGGGTTATTTTTATGCTTAATATTAAATATGTTAAGAAAGATAAATTAAAAGAAAAGCCAGATCAAAATAATCTAGGCTTCGGTAAATACTTTACAGATTATATGTTTATAATGGATTGGGATGAAGGAAAAGGATGGCATGATGCAAGAATCGTTCCATACGGACCACTAGAGATGTCTCCTGCATCTACTGCATTACATTATGGTGCTGAAATATTTGAGGGTATGAAAGCTTATCATACTGCAGATGGAAAAGTACAATTATTCCGTCCTTATGAAAATGCTAAGAGATTAAATTCTTCAGCTGAAAGATTATGCTTACCTGAATTACCTGAAGATGATTTCGTTGAAGCTGTTAAAGCTTTAGTATCAATTGATAAAGATTGGGTTCCTACTCAACCTGGTACATCTTTATATGTTAGACCATTTATGATTGGTGATGACCATACTCTAGGTGTTCATGGTGTTCATCATGCAATGTTCATTATAATTTTATGTCCAGTAGGATCATATTATAAAGAAGGCTTAAACCCTGTTTCAATTATGATTGAAACTGAAGATGAGCGTGTTGCTGGTAAAGGTGGTACAGGTTATACTAAGTGTGGTGGTAACTATGCTGCTTCTACTCGTGCTGGTAAGAAAGCTGAACAAAAAGGCTACTCACAAGTATTATGGTTAGACTGCGTTTATAAAAAATACATTGAAGAGGTTGGAGCAATGAACGTAATGTTTAAGATTAATGGTGAAGTTGTAACTCCATCATTAGTTGGTTCAATCTTACCTGGTATTACAAGAAAGTCTTGTATTCAAATTTTAAAGGATAAAAATATTCCAGTTGTTGAAAAGAGAATTACATTAGATGAATTAACTGCCGCAGTTGAAAATGGTACACTTGAAGAAGCTTGGGGTACAGGTACTGCTGCTGTTATCTCTCCTATTGGCTTACTTGAAGTTAATGGTAAGAAATATACAATTAACAATGGTAAAATTGGTGAAGTATCACAAATGCTATATGATGAAATCACTGGTATTCAATCAGGAAAGAAAAAAGATGTATACAACTGGACTGTTGAAGTAAAATAAGAAATAAAAAAGTTTCGGGGTAAAATCCGAAACTTTTTATTTTTAAACTAAATTTCTAATAGACTTAAATAAATCTTTAGATTCTTCTACTTTGTTTTTATTTCCAATTGTTGTAATTGATGGATTAGCTAGGGCCTCTATAAAGGCCTTTTTATATTCTTTAAAATCTGCTGTCTTAGCATTAATTACATCATTGATTTCATTAATTCTAATTTCATCAGTTACACCCTTAAAATAATATGTTCTTGCAGTTTCTGCCTTATCTTTATTATGTAAGACTAATATAACATTTCCAATCGCACCAATTTTTAATTTTAATAATTCATCATCTGTTGGATTAAATGAATCAATATAATTAGGTATATTATTATATGTATCATATGTCTTTTTAATATTAGGATCTCGATATGATACTAATACAATAAATCCATCACGTCTGATTTGTGGCATAACACCATATGCACCACCTTTAACTCTAACTTCAGTCCATAGGTAATCATTATATAATGAATTTAATAATACACCCATACCACTATTATATGGAATATCATATTTTCCTACTAGAGCGTTAAATGATACATCAAATGATGCCATAATGCCTTCATTCAAAATATTTTCTTTAAATTCTTGTTTATCATAAGATACATTTGATTTTAATGAATTATAGAATTTATCAATTACAGGTGATACTTTAGAAAGCATTTCTTTATTACCAGTAAATGCTGCAGTAAAATTATCTTTTGCAAGTAATTTTTTTACATTTAATAAATTTGAAACAATTGCATCTTTTTTATTATCAAAATCATTACATAATTCTGTTATAAAATCTAAATATCTAATACCAGATACTAAATCTCCTACATAATTTTCATGATTAATAGCTGACATAGCTCTTCTTGCTGCAAATCTATGTCCATTATTAGAAATACTCATAGTTATTGTATTTTTGATTTCTAATAATCTTTCTTTTAATCTCTTATAATCATCAAATATAGTATTATTAATAACATCTTCTAATAATTCTTCAACAAAATTAACATTCTTAGTTAAGGCTGAATATCCATAAACTAATTGTAAATATAAGCTCTTATCTAATCTTGTAGCGTAATTTAATGTATTATAGATTCCACCACTATATCCTTGAATTAATTGATTTATTTCTAAATAATTATGATTTTTTGTAGATAGATTAAATAATAAATCACTATATAATGATACATATTTTAAATCATTATCATTTAATTTTTCTATATCAAAATAATATTTAACATAGGCAATATCATTAGTATGATAATTTGAGAATAATAATTTATATTTATTATCAATTACTTCTAAATTATATTTTTCAGGAGTCATTTTAATATCTTCTAAAGATAATTTAGGTAATGTATTAATTTCTTCTTTAGTTGATGGTTCACTTTGATATTTCTTTAAATCTTTATTTATCTTAACTAATTCATTTAATTCTTTATCACTAAGTGATTTTTTATAATTAGCTAATTTTTCTTTAACTATCTTTTCTTCTCTATTTGAATAATCTAAAGAAGGAATTAATGTTACATATGCCTTATGATTATTATTTAAGATATAATCTTTAATTATATTTTCAAAATAATCAGTTTTTAAGTCTTCTCTTAATTCATTATAATATTTTAATTCAATTAGCTTTAAATAAGGTAATTTATCATCATATAGATATGAATCTAAGCTTCTTAAAATAATATTTAATCCCTTAGGCATTCTAGGTGAGAATAAATCCTCTCTTGATTTAAATTCAAAGAAATTAATATTAGCAAGTAATGCTTCTTTATCTAATCCTGAATCTAATATAGCCTTAAATTCATTATCAATTACTTCAATGAATTTATTTAATGATTCCTTATTTGAATTTGATGCCATAATTGTTAACATAGGCATTAACATTCCATCATCAAATATTGCATCTACATCTTCTGCAATATTAGCATCGATTAATGCTTGTTTTAATCTTGATCCTGGTGTTAATAAAATATTATTTAATAATAGTTTTGTTGCGATAATAAGCTTATAATCAAGTGTAGTTGGGAAAGCTACGTTATATGATAAAAATGTTGAATTTTCAAGCTTATCTGCTTGATATTCATATTCTTCATATACTGGCTTTAAAAAAGCCTTTTGTGGAGCTATTTTAGTATCAAAATCAATATGATTAAAATTAGATAAATATTCTTTATCTAGGTATTCTAATCTTTCTTCCATATCCATATCTCCATATAAATAGATATATGAATTAGATGGATGATAGAATTTTGAATGGAAATCTTTAAACTGTTCGTATGTTAAATCAGGAATATATTTAGGATCTCCTCCTGATTCTAAGCCATATGCATTATCAGGATATAATGAATGCATTATATTTCTATATAATACTTGTTCAGGATCAGAAAATGCTCCTTTCATTTCATTATATACAACACCATTATAGAATATATCTTCATTAACATCATTTAATTCATAATGCCAGCCTTCTTGCATGAAGATTTCTTTTTTAGTATAAATTCTTGGATAAAATACTGCATCTAGATATACATCCATTAAATTTTTAAAATCCTTATCATTTATTGATGCTACAGGATAGCATGTTTTATCTGGGAATGTAAAGGCATTTAAAAATGTATTTAATGATGACTTTAATAATTCAACAAACGGATCTTTAACAGGATATTTTTTAGAACCACATAATACTGAATGCTCAAGTATATGAGTTAAGCCTGTACTATTAATAGGTGGAGTTCTAAATCCAATTAAAAATACTTTATTTGGATCATCATTTTTTAGAGTTACAATTCTAGCTTTAGTTTTATTATGTGAATAAACTCTAACATTAGAATTGATTTCATCTATAAATTTTTCTTCGATTAATGTGTAATTATTCATTTAAACCTCCATAACATAATCTATATAAATTCTCTATATAATCACTATCTAGATTTACTAAAGAATTCAATGATTTTTCTAAAATTTCTTCAAATTTATTATTTTGATACATTTGAGTAGTAGATATTATTACTGCTTCATTTGCATAGCTATAATAAGCTTTAAAATATTTAGAATATCTATTAAATTCATTTAATGATTTTAATAAATTATTAGTACATGATACTTCTGAAAAAAATAGGTCTAATCTAATATTAAAATCATCAGTTGTTAGAATTATTTCGCTTTGAAATCCATCATAATCAATGATAAAAGTTGTTACGAATCCTTCATCTTCTTTGGTAGTAGTTTCATCTACCCCTAATGAATCGAAATAATTTTCAATTCTACTTCTTGTAATCATATAATTAATCACCTTTTTAATTCTATCATAAATTAGATATAAAAAAAAGAAAATGCGACCTAAATCGCATTGTTTTCTTGATTAGTAGGATCAGCTATTATTTTGTCCTCTAATTTATCTTCTTCTGGTTCTTTCTTTTTTTCTTCTTTTGCTTCAGATTTTTTCTTTTTTTGTTGATTTAATAAATTATCTGATGCGTGTGTAACAGGTAATGTAAAGAATATTCCTTGAGCCTCAGACATTGATCCTGCCTTATCATATAATTTTTCTAAAATAGGCTTTACTAATGCTTCTTTTACTAAAATAAATACTATTTCTTTTTCAGGGTGTATATCTAATCCATATAATTTAGCTGCCTCATCTGAAACACCACCATTTGCAGGAATGATTGTTCCACCCTTTGCACCATTATCTTTTGCAATTTCCATAACATTATCTGAAAAGCCAGAATTTACAACAGCAACAATATTATATAATTTAATATCCATAATTACTTACCTCCGCGTGATAACATCATATAGCTTTGTGCACCAATTATACTATCTAGTGGAATAGCATATACCATTGATACTTTACTATTAAATGTGGCAAATTTATCTTCAATAGCTAATATTGCATCCTTTACATAATTTTCTTTTATGATGCAAAACATTATTCTTTTTGTATATCCTGTATCTAAAGATCCTCTAGCAACTGTTGTTAAATAAGCAATAACATCAAATTTTTCTAATATATCAGCAATTATCTCTTTTTTTCCTCTAGGTACTGATAATACTAATACATATAATCTAGTTAATTTCGTATTCTTTTTCATATTAATCACCAAAGGAGATAATTATCTTATCTTCTTCCTTTAATACCTTCTTAATTTCTTTTGACTTCTTACGCTTATTACTAAACATTGAATATACACCTAGAATTTCAATAGATAATAATGGGCTTAAAGCTACAAGAGCAACTATACCAAAGCCATATGATAATACTTCATTTGCCTCATTTAATTGTACACTTATACCTAAAGCTATCGGTAAAATAAAGCTTGATGTTAAAGGTCCTGATGCAACACCACCCGCATCAAAGGCAATTGCTGTATAAATCTTTGGAATAAAGAATGATAATATAAAACAAATAATATAACCTGGAACAACTATATATAAAATAGAGAATTTAAATATAATTCTTATCATTGCAAGGCTTATTGATACACCAACACCAAAAGCTAGTGTTATTAATAAATGTTTTCTTTTAATTAAGCCATTAGTCATTTCTTCTACTTGTGAAATTAATATTTTAATTGCAGGTTCCGCAAGTACTGTTAAACATCCAATTACAAATGCGATTAAAATAATCACAAAAGTATTTGAGCTAGACAATTCAAGTCCGATAGCAAAGCCAACACCAATATATGTTGAATCTACTGCAGCTAAGAATAATACTAAGCCAATATAGGCAATCATTAAGCCTTTTATCAATTGTAATATCTTTTTTATTCCAGAATGTAAGAATATAAATTCAATTACTAAATAGCATGCTAAAAGTAAGCCCATTGATAATCCTACTTCTTTTAATTTAACTAATACAGCAGTGAAATATGATATAAAGAAATTATCACTTAATTCATAATTTTCAGGCACATAATCTAATATTTTATTAGATACTAAAGATAATATAAGCATTACTATAACTGGTCCAATAGATGAAAATGCAATAAATCCAAATGATGCATCCTGTTCGCTTTTTCTAGCTAATACAGATGCAACACCGGCACCTAGAGCCATTAAAAATGGAACAGTCATTGGTCCTGTTGTAACTCCACCTGAATCGAAGCATAAGGCAACTAAATTTTCTTTACCATTATATGCAATTAGGGCAATTAAACCAAATGATACCATGTATAATATACTTAATATTCTAATTAAGTTAATCTTTTTTAATATTTTAAGTACGGCTAATAACAAGAAAAAGCCTACTGATAATCCAATTGAAATAATTATTATTGGTTTATCAAAAATTGTTTTTGTTTGTTCTGCTAAAACTGATAGGTCTGGTTCTGCAATTGTAATAAAGAAACCAAAAAAGAAAACAACCAATAATAAAACCCATTTTTTACCTTGTTTAGTCAATCCCTTACCAACCATTCTACCAATAGGCGTCATGGCATGTTCTGCACCATAATTAAATAGTGAAATACCTAATATAACAAATACTGTTGCTAATGAAAATGATAAAATTTCATAGCTTGACAAATGAATTACCCTACAAATACATAAAATGATAACTAATATATATATTGGTAAAACAGAAAATGAGGATTTTTTAATCTCTGTCAATAATTCTTTCACTTAAAACACCTCACAAAAGATTATATAACAAGTTATATAAAAAATACATAAAAAAATATAAAAGCCACAAAATGTGGCTTAATAATTATAATGTATGTTTTAATAATTCAGAATAATCAACTATAGCTAAATCCTTAGGTGCTATATCGAATACTGTTTTACATCCAAAATCAGCTCTCTTATATAATCTAGCTGCTGCTCTTGCATATGCAACTAAAATTGAACCTGTGAATTCTGGATTTGAATCTAATTTTAATGAATATTCAATAACATGCTTTACATTATCAGATGTAGAACCTGTTCTAATAACGAATCCACCATGAGGAATACCATTATGATTTTTCTTTAATTCTTCAAGTGAAATAAAATTAACTGTTGTATCATAATCAGCAAAATAATTAGGCATTTCTTTAATTTCTTTTTCAATTAAAGCTTTATCTGCTCCCTCTTTTGCAACAACATAGCATAATCTTGTATGCTTTTCTCTTACTGATAATTCAGGGTTCTTGCCACTTCTTACAGCCTCTAATGCTTTTTCAACAGGGCAAGTGTATTGTCTTGCATCAACAACACCATTAATTCTTCTTATTGCATCACTATGTCCTTGGCTTACACCCTTACCCCAGAATGTATAATCCTTTCCATCAGGTAAGATTGATTCCATAATGCATCTATTAAGTGAGAACATTCCTGGATCCCAACCTACAGATATAATAGCTACATGCTTTGATGCATTTGCACTATTATTAACATTATTATAATGTGTAGGCACATTTGCATGTGTGTCAAATGAATCAATAACATTGAAATTCTTTGCAAGTTCTGGTGTCATTTCTGGTAAGTCAGTTGCTGAACCACCACAAATAACCATAACATCAATTTTATCTTTATAATTTAAAACGTCTTTAATATTTACAACCTTAGCTTTTGATGTTTCAATAGTTAAGCTTTTAGGATCTCTTCTTGTAAATACTGCAACAAGCTCCATATCGCTATTTTTCTTAATTGCTTTTTCAACACCTTTTCCAAGGTTTCCATATCCATAAATACCAATTTTTATCATATAATTACCTCATTTCGAAATCATTTTATCACAAAGATATGAGTTTGTTAAGTAAAACTTTTTATTTTTTCGAAAAAAATTTTACAAAATAATAAAAAAGGCGTTTTTTATTCAAAATATACGCCTTTTTTAGCAATTTATTCGCAATTTTTTGAATTTTCGTTATTTTTGTCTATAGACTTTTTAAATTCTATGAAATATATAATATCTATTCCTGTAATTAAAATCACTTCAAATAACATAAAATAAAAATTAAAATCTGTTTCTAATCCTGTTGATACAATTTGAATTAAATTAATCATTAATAATATAAATGGTAATATTCCTAAAATTAATGTTAAAGGATGAATTAGTTTTTTATCTTGATTAGATAAGTATGTAAAGAATACTAATATTATTAAAAGTGCTATCCAACAAAAATCAAAGAAATTTGACTCACCAATTGTTATTTGATGAAATAATCTTAAGAAATCAAAAAATAAGATTACTGATAAAGCTATAAATGATTCTTTATAATAAGTTCTTTTCATATTACACCAATTGATTTTCTAACTTTTTATTATTTAAATATAATTCTATTCCACTAATAATCGCATTAGCCATTTTATCTAATGCTTCTTTTGTATTAGCACCTACATGAGGTAAAATTATTACATTTTCCTTTAATATATTGGAATTTAAATCTATAGGTTCTGGATTAAATACATCTGATGCATAGCCTTTTATTATTTTATTATGTAATGCATTATATAAGTCTTCATTATTTACTATTGCCCCTCTAGATGAATTAATTAAATATGGCTTATTAGCCATTTTATTAAATGTATTTTTATTAATCATTTCTTTAGTTTCTTCATTTAAGGCAATTGTAATAAATATATAATCACTTAATTTTAATACATCATCTAATGGTAATAATTTAATAATAGATTCCTTTTTAGTTCTATTATAGCCAATTATATTAGTATTAAATCCTTTTAATATATTTGCAGTTTTTATAGCTATATTTCCACATCCAATAAAACCTACTGTTTTATTTTCTAATTCGCTACCCATAACATTAATATCGCCTAATATTCTTGTTTTAATAGTATCTTTATATTTTCTTGCAAGCATTAAGGCAAGCATTATATTTAATTCAGCTACCGCATTAGTATTTAAATTAGGAGTATTAAATACCTTTATATTTTTTTCTTTAGCATAATTAATATCAATCATATTATAGCCTGTTCCATGAACAGCTATTAATTTTAGATTTTTCGCATTATCTATTTCTTTTTTTCCTATTTCTTTATTTCTAGATATTGCTATATCTGCTAAATTTAGGTCAGTAACTATTTTATGATTCTTATTTAGATAATCTATTAAAATATCCGATACTGGTTCAGTTAAATAAACATTCATTTTATCTTCCAACTTTTTTTAATATTTTATTATTTCTTAAATCTAAATCTGCAACATCAATTAATTCATCTATATATTCTAGATTAGCATTTTCAATTCTAATTGGATTTGCTTTGGCAACACCAATAGTAATTTCAATATTGTATTTAGAATCAATATTAGCTAATCTTTCATTGATTTTAGTTGAAATTAAATTAATATCCTTATCCTTTGGATAATTTAATAATAATACAAATTCATCTCCACCAAGTCTATATACAAAGCCTTTATATTGATTTTTAATATAATCTAATACTTCAGCTATATTCTTTAAGGCCTTATCTCCTTCTAAGTGACCATATGTATCATTAATATCTTTAAAATAATCAGCATCTAACATAATTAAATATTGGTCCATATTTATATTAACCATGTCTTTAATCTTTTCAAGACTCATTTTTAATCCTAATCTATTATTTAAATTAGTTAATGTGTCATAATACGCAAGATGCTCTAATGTCTTAATCTTTTCATTTAATCTATTTTCTAATAAAACTGATTTAGATATATCTGTAGTATAAATTGCTATAGATTTAGAATTATCAGAATTCAAAATTAATTTACATTCAGTTAAGAAGTTTCTTGGTTCATCTTTCATTTCATATCTAGATCTATATTTATAAGTTAACGGCTTATAAGGCTCTAATTTTAATAAGCTATCATATTGTAATTCATCATATAATTTTTCTCTTATATCATCTTCTACAACAAATGAGAGATCAAATTTTAAGACCTTATTCCAATCATCACTTAGCTTTGTATATTCAATTTGACCATTAACATCTGAAAATTTATGAATTTCACCTGTATCAAGCTCGATTTTAGTTAAATCAATAAAATCCTCAGTAAATATAGAAATCAATAATTCTTTAAGCTTATTTGCCTCAAGCATTCCTGTGTAATTTGCTCTAATTAATTCTGTATTATCAATTAATAGGGCAATTAATGTTCTTTCTCCATTCTTTTCTAATATTTGTAATCTAATAGATGTTGAATGTAAGAATTTATCAGGATAATTTTGTCCTAGACAATCATATGACTTAATTTCAAAATATTTTATTTGTCCAGGAATTAAATTATCAATTTCTTCTTTAACATTAATATTTGGTTTTTCTATTGCGTTATCTATAAATTCGCATAATACATCAAATACTGTATTATCTTCAACAATATATGGCTTATTATCCACAGGCTTATAATAACAGCCTTTTTTATCAGTAAAATTATATTTTATTATTCTTACTGAAATACCCTTTATGGCAGATAATATTAAGCTTAAAAAATAATTAGTCTCAAGATGAGCCTTAGATATTTCTTCATATGCTAATCTTAATTCATTTTGTTTTTTATTATTAGCTGCCCTAATAATATCATTTCTTTTTCTATAAACTACTAAATGTAGAGTTCTTCCTAGCATCTTTAATGCTCTTCTTTCGGCTAAAGTCCACTTTTTAGCCTTTTTATAATTAATAAATCCTATAGTACCATCAGTATAATTTCCTCTTGTAAGACCATAATATAAAATTGATTTAAATGGCCTACCCTCAAGAGGAATACCTGGGATTTCAGATAATCCTTCATCATCATATAACATGCATTGTGATATATATTGTTCTAATGTAATAGGCGCTGAAAGCCCTGTTAGATCATATGCTTTATCCTTATATGCAACATTTGTAAATATACAGTTATCTCCATCTGCAGATGCTATATTTATATATACTGCATCTACATTTAATTCAACTCTATATTTTTCAAGTAATCTATTAATATCTGAATCCTCTATACTTGCATAATCCTTTGCTATATCTAAAAATTCAGCTATAGCTTCTTCTATATGATGAATATTTAAATGATTTAAATTAGGAGTATTTTCAGGTATACAATCCTTTTCACATAACTTATTAAATTCTTCTATACATAAAGGCTTAGAATAATAAAATCCTTGGGCATAATTACAGCCATATTTCTTTAATAGCTCAATATATTCATAAGTCTCTACACCCTCAGCTATTGCAGGGATATCTATTGCGTGTGCTATATCTAAGACTGATTTAATAATATCTTGACTCTTTTTATCATTTCTTGAGAAGAATTTTAAATCAATTTTAATAGCATCAAATTCTACATCCTTTAATACATTTAATCCAGAATAGCCTGAACCAAAATCGTCCATTAAAATTTTAAATCCACTTTTTCTTAATTTCATTACAGTATCTTTTATTAATGATACATCAGAAAAAATACTTTCAGTTATTTCAAGCTCTAAATATTTTTTAGGAACATTATATTTTTCAACTAGTTTAATAATATCATCTATAAATGAATTCATAGATAAAAATACTCTAGATACATTAACAGATATACCAAATAAAGGTAATTTATTATCCATTCTCCATCTGATATATTTAACTGTTTCTTCCCATACATATCTATCTAGCTTATCAATTAAGCCATTTCTTTCAAAAATAGGAATAAATTCACCAGGTGATATAATAGATCCATTTTTACCCCATCTAACTAAAGCCTCAGCTCCTACTATTTTTTCTAAAATAATATCATATTTAGGCTGTAAGTATATTACAAATTCATTATTCTTTAATGCATTATCAAATGATGAGATATAATTTTGTTCTAAAGCAACATCTTCTCCTAGCTTATCATCATATTTTAGATATAGAGGTCCAATTATACCTTTAATCTTTTTAGCTGCTAATCTTGCAAAAGATAACATCTCTTGAATATCTAAGCTATAATTAGTTACTTCATAAACTCCAAATGTTAATTCAATATTATATTCTAAATTAAATTCTTTTAATCCATTTTTAATATTAGATATAATATCATTTAAATCTGAATCATTACCATTTAATAAAAAGGCAAAAAAATCTTCAGATAATCTACCATAAGTAATATCAAATGTTAAGCTTTCAGCTGTTAATAGTTTAGATATATATCTTAATACATCCTCTGCATATTTTAATCCAAAGAAATAATGAATCATTGAATATTTATTTATATCAAATATAACCATATAAAAATGTTCATTATTTAATCTATTATCTATTCTTTTTCTTACTTCCTTTAATAATGTATCTTCATTATATATTTCACATAATCTATCGAATGTAGGACGTTCTATTAAGCTTCTTGGATGTGATAAGACATCAATGGCTTCATTGATTCTTAAATTTAATATTTTTTTATCTGATGATAGTTCAACAAAATCATAGGCTCCAGCGTTAACATAATTTCTTACCATTTTATAATCGATTTTTAAAGAAATAACAATTACTGGTATTAATTCTGTTAAGCTTGATTTTTTAAGTTCAATAATAGTATTAATATCATCTGTATAATCTAGGATACATAAAATATTATTATTTTCTACAATTTGAAAAGAATCATTTAGATTTGATCTATAAATATTAAAGTCTTTTTCTAAAATTTTAATAATATCTTGTTTTACTTCTTCTTTATTTTCGATAATTAAAATATCTCTTAACATCCTATCACCTTCATCGTTTTAAAATAGTTACCATTATAGTAATTTTATAATGAATTTATGTTTTTTACAACATTATAGCTAAGAAAGTTGTATTTTTTATTCTAAAATCTATATTCTTTTAAGAATATATGTTAAAATATATATAATTTATTCAAGTGGGAGATTATAATGGATAAAAAAGAAACTACCCCAGTAAAAAAAATTTGGGGCTTCATTAAAAAATTTCATATCCATACGATGTTTATAATACTATTTATATATTTTATATTAGTATTAATATCATGGCTAGTTTTAAAATATACTGGATATAAAAATGAATCTGGTGATGCCTATTCATTTATAGATGTCTTTTTATGGAATTTCTTAACTGTTGCCGGTAATGATTATATGTTTGTTGATTCAGCGTGGGCAAGAATACTTGGTATATTATTCCTATTATTCTCAATGTTTGGTCTATCAGCAATAACAGGCTATATATCATCAGCTTTAGTTGAAAGAAAAATACACAATAAGAAAGGACTTAAAAAGATGCAAAATATGAAAAATCATATCATCATTTGTGGATGGAAAAATGATATTAAAATATTAATACTTAGTATATTAAAAAAGAATAATAAATTATCTTTAGATGATATTATCTTAATCAATTCTGTTGATGAAAATAAGATGCAAAATATATTAAACGATGAAAATTTAAAGGGAATTAATTACCTAAAGGGTGATTATACTGAAGAACAAACATTAATTAACGCAAATGCTAAATATGCATCTAAAGTATTAATTATAGGTGAAAACCATGATAACCTAGATGCAGAGCTTGTAGATTCTAGAGTATTCGTTTGTGCATTAATGATAAGAAATATCAATCCAAAATGTCATATTTGTGCTGAGGTTAAAACTGAAAGATATAAAAATTATCTAGAAGCACAAAATTGTGCTGAGGTTATATATACTGAAGAATATACAAGATATATATTATCTACTTCTACTAATTATAGTGGTATGTCTAAGGTTATGTCATCATTTTTAGATAATGGTGATGGTATATCAGTTCAAATTCAAAAGCTTGATGATTTATGGGTTGGAAAGAATTATAAAGAACTATTTAATTATTATAAAGAAAAAAATATTTTAGTTTTAGGTATTTTAGAAAATATGGGTGTTGAAAAAGAATTAAAACATCAAATATTATCTGAAGCTCAAAAATCTACTAATTATGGTGAGATTGTACAAAAACTTAAAACTGTTAAAGAAATGGAAACTAATTGTCCTAAATTAAATCCTAATGATGATTATATAATTAATAAAAATTCAGGAGCTATAATACTTGGGGAGGAATCTAGATAATGACAAATTTTGAAATATTAAAATCAATTCCTCTTCTATCTAATATTAAAGATGAAGATTTAATGGCATTAACTAAATTAGTTAAGGAAGAATCATTTAATGCAGGTAGTAATATTATTACCGAAGGTGATTATGGTAGTGTAATGTATATATTAACTGATGGTGTAGTTGATATTATTAAAACTACTATTTATAAAGACCAATTTGTATGTGCGACCCTTGATTCAAAATCACACGCAATGTTTGGTGAAATGGCACTTTTAGATAATGATAAAAGATCAGCAACAGTTAGAGCTAAAACTGATTGTAAGGCATTATCAATTAATAGTGAATCATTTAATAAATTCTTAGATGAATATCCTAAGGCTGGTATTATTTTACTTAAATTTATGAATATTAATTTAATTAGAAATATTAGAACAGAAAATGATAATTTAAGATTAGTATATCAAGCACTAATTGAAGAAATCGAATCAAATTAGAGGTGTTATAATGCATTATAAAGTTGATGAACTACTTCTTTTGGAAATAGCTACTTATTTTTCTGATATAAGTCCATTTAAAAGAATTATAGATACAAAAGCAAAAACAATTGAAGAATATATAAATGAATTTAATATTGATGAGATCATTGATGATAAAGATTATGCTAATTTAATGAATGGATATGATTTTAAAAATATCTTATTAGCATACAAGAATAACAATAGAATATTAGAAGCTAAAATATATGAAGCTCATCTAGATGATGCCTATGGTGCTGGTGGTGGTATTTCTGTTGTCTTTATAAATGATAAATTAAATGAGGCAGTTATAACCTTTAGAGGTACTGCATCAAATGAATGGATTGATGATTTTGTTGGTGCGAACCAAGTTGATTCCCTACAACAAATTAATGCCTTAGAATGGTATAAAATGGTATACCAAAAGCTTAATTTAGAAAATTATTATGTTACTGTTATAGGACATTCAAAGGGCGGAAATAAAGCTAAATATATTACTATATTGAATGATACAGTAAATAGATGTGTATCATTTGATGGTCAAGGCTTCTCTGATAAATTCTTTGAAGAATATAAAAATCAAATAATTAAAAGACAAGATGTAATTGAAAATCATAATATCGATTATGATTATGTAAATATATTAATGAATGATGTAGGTAAAAAAACATATTATGTTGGGTTTGATTATGGCCGTGGAGGATTTGCTGAAAGCCACTGTCCTAATACATTCTTTAACTTCTATGATAAAGGCAAATATAATATGCAAATAAATCCAAATGGCCAAAGACCTGAAATGCAAATTTTAGATCAATTCATTAATTCTATGATTCGTTCTGCCATAAACGAAAAGGAACGTAGTGAAAACAATAAGCTTGTAGGATCTTTAGTTGAAAAAGCATTCCAAATTGGCGCTCCTGGTAATTCTTTCCAAGAATATGTATCTTATTTAGTTGATATGCTAGGAGATCCTAATTATGTTGATAATGCAGCATATCTACTTACATATTGTATTAAATATTCACATCAAAATCCTGATTTTTTAAATGCCTTAAGAGATATAATGATTCATTTTAAATCTGAGGGTGTAGTTAAAATCATTGATATGCTAGATGATTTAGTTAATTCAAAGAAGCTAAACGCATTAATTAATTTATCTAATTTCTTAATATTACATGTTAATAAAATTGTTGTTAAAAAGATTCAATCAATTGCTAAAAAGAAATATGATGTAATATTATCTAAAGAACAAATCCAAAAGGTATTACAAGTAATATCTATGACTAAAGGTATGCTAAAAACATTAGAATTAAATATGGATGGTTCTGATATTGAATTAGACAAGATAGATTTAGATTTAGAATTTAAATTACCTGAAAATTTAAATATTGTTGTTCTTGCAGGAGGCCTATCTAATGAAAGAAATATTTCTTTAAATACAGGTGCATTTGTTACAAATGTATTAAAGGAAAAGGGCCATAAGGTAATATTATTAGATTCTTATATGGGCTATAGTGATAATGAATTAATGATTGAAAATGCCTTTCTAGATCCCGATAAATATTCATTAGAACCTAATTTAATTACTGATGCCTTACCAGATTTATGGGCTGTTAAAAAAAGACGTATGGATCAATCTAATTCTTATTTTGGTCCTAATGTATTACAAATATGTAGACAATCAGATTTAGTATTTATAGCATTACATGGAGCAGAGGCTGAAAATGGTAAAATTCAAGCAACATTTGACCTACTTGGTATAGATTATACAGGATGTGACCACTTCTCTTCTGCAATATCTTCTAATAAAAATGTTTCAAAACAAATATTTATTGATAATGGTATTCCTGTTGCTAAAGGATATTTAATTAAAAAAGGCGAAAAAATTAAAGAGCCAATGGATAACAATATTAATTATCCTGTTATTATTAAACCTAATAACGGTGGTATAGGTCTTGGTATAACAGTTGCTAACGATAAAACTGCATTCCTAAAAGCTATTAAAGAAGGCTTTAGATGGGATAATGAAGTTTTAGTTGAGGAATTTATAACAGGAAGAGAATTCTCTGTAGGTACAATTGATGGTAAAGCATTACCTGTATTAGAGGTATTACCTTTAAAAACTAAAGAGGCTAATCAAGGAATGACTCTAGGTGGAGAAAAACAAAAAATATGTCCTGCAAATATATCTAAGGAATTAACTAAAAAGTTAATGGAAACTGCTGAAAAAGCATCATATATTTTAGGATTAAAAACATATTCAAAGACAGATTTTATATTAAAAAATGATGGTTCATTTATATGTCTTGAATGTGATTCATTACCACACCTAAATCCTGATTCTCAGCTTGTAGCTGAGGCAAATGCGAAAGGTATATCATTTGCAGATTTCTGTGAAAAAATTATTACTATAAGCTTAACAAAATAATAAAAAGACAGTTAGAATTCTATATTTTAGGTTTCTAACTGTCTTTTTTACTTAATTATACTTGGAAATAATAATAAATATCATACATCTTTGATGGATCACTCTTAGATACTAATCTAATTTTTTGGCCAAAATCAAGTGTAATATTTTTATTATCAACCATAACTAATGTTTCTTCACCAGATTTATAAACATTATAATCACTAATATCTATATCAAATGTAAATCCTGGATAATTACCATTATTTGAATATTCATCAATTTGATATGAATCATTATCACTATTATATGAGAATACTAATCTATTATCTCCTTCTGTTTCATATATTGATTTAAATATTAAATTATTATTTGATTCAATTATATCAATACTTGAAATATTAGAATTCAAATAGAAATCATTTGACATATTCATTGTGGCAATCTTTTTACCAACAACAACATTAAATCCACTATTCAATGTATATTTATCATTTTGGAAACTATATGATATATAATATCTTCCTTCATTATCAAAATCAATAGAATCTACTACTGCGCCATTTTGAGTGCCTACTCTTATTTCAATATCTGCTGCTTCAAATGGAATTTCAAAAGTGCTTGTAGCAAATACAAATTCTAATTCATTACCTACTGTTGTTATTATCTCAGGTACTGATGTAGCATCTGTTATTAATGTTTTTGTATTAGATTCAATTTTATATAATCCAAAATTATCATTACTATCATATATAGCAAATCTTGGTTCAATATAAATATGATTATTTAATATGATTTCATATCCATTTTCAATAGATAAGAAGTCACCTGTATCTTTATTATACCAACCTAAGAATGTATGTGTTGCAGCATTATTGTCAGTATAATTATATGTTAATATCATACTATCTGTAATTGTTGGACTACTATTAACTATTATATCATTGAATGTTCCTGTAAAATCGCTATATTCTCCATATATTTCTGCAATATTATCCATGCTTTGATATATTGATAAATTATATCTTCCTACTTCTAATGTTAAATTCTTAGATACCTGTTGATTTTCATTAAATGAATAAACTAATGAATATCTACCAATACTAGATGTATCAATTGAATCTACATCATATACATTTTCAGTATATGTATATTGTAATTTATATGATAATAATTTAGAAATTAATATATCATCTAATATAACAGTATTTCCTGTATTATTATCACTAAGATAGAAGCTTATTTTTGGTAAATCGTTACTTGAACCAATATCATAAAACTTTTTAGTCATTACTTTACTTGATTCATCTAAGGCATCAAATTCAAAATATCTATTAGATTTATCAATATAAATAGCTTTAATTTTAATAGACTTTGTAGGTGTAAATGAATATGTCTTATCAGTTGATATTAGGTTTTGTTTATTATTAGTTATATCATACCAACCAATAAATAAATATTTATCATCACCTGTATATTCCATAGTAATTTTATCTTTTACATCATTTAATGTCTTAGCTGAATTAATATATGAATCATTAACTTTAACCATATTATCATATGTAGATGAATTTACTTCTACATTAATTGCATCTTCTTCATAAATTGGTTCAATTAAACATGATTCTTTTATATCTAATTCTAATATTTCGCCATTAACTTCTTTATTATTGACTAACCATTTTTTAACTGAATATCCATCTTTATTTTTAGCTGTTGCCTTAATTGAATATTCTTTATTGCTTTCATATTTAAATAATGATCTAACTTTAATACTTTTATTTTCTATAACATCAAATGTTGAATTAATAGATATAACTCTATTAAAGCCTTCATCATGATTTGTAGGTATTTTTCTTAAGATATCTTCAATATCTTCTAATTCTAATTCTCTAAATACAATTTCTAATATATTTTTAGAATCATAATCTTTTAAATCATTAATTACTGTTGTATTAGATTCTTTAATATTATTAATAGCATTTGTTAAATTAGTTCCATTTAAAGAATCCTCTATAGAGGCATACATTGATAATTCTTCCATTGGACTTAAAACAAATTTTGATGCTTCTATATTACCATCAACATTTTTTATCGCAAAAATTTCAATCTTACCTTCTACTAAAGAATATGTAGTTCTTATTTTACCATCTTCATTATAGACACTAACACTAAATGTTGTACCTCTAATTGCCATTGTTGAATTAGGTGCTTCAACATCAAATTCTTCTAAATCAGATAATTTATTTTTAACCTCAGTAACAATACTACCTTCATTTACTCTAATTACTGTTTTTGTTGAATCCTTTTCACTAGATGTTAAATCAATTGAAGAATTGTTCCCTATATAAATATATTTATCTAAATCAAGTTTTAATATGGTATGTGAATCATCTTTTGTTTTTATATTATCTCCATTTTTAAGATTCATACCTTTATATGCTTCATTTTCTTTATTATTTCTATTGATTAATACACTACCATCTATTTCTTGGATTTGGATTGTTCTAAATCCTTTTTCTTTTGGTTTATTATTTAAAATAATAACTGTTACAATTATTCCTACAATAATTAAAACTGCAGCAATTATAGATGAAATTAATATTATCTTTTTCTTTTTATCCACTATAATCCCTCCTGCATATTAGAAAAGTGATTAACTAATGTAGAATCTAGCTTTCCTTCTTTTACCATTTCATTTAAAATGAATAAAGCCTTATCCTTTGGCATAGGCTTTTTATATGGCCTATCTGTTGATATAAGTGATTCATAAATATCTACTATAGTTATTATTCTAACTAATAGAGATAATTCATTATCAGATTTATGGTTTGGATAGCCTGTTCCATTTAAATATTCATGGTGATTACATGCGATATCTTTAACATGCATATATTTTTTACCGAAATTAATATTTCCTAATATTTCTTTAGTATATATAACATGCTTTTCAATCTCTTCTCTTTCTAATTTAGTTAATGTACCTTTCTTTATTAATGCATCTTCTAATTCATTATCATCTAAGATATTTAATATGCCATATTTTGTATCATATGATTTATTCTTAATTAATTCTATATATTCTAAATCCTTTTCATCTAAAAATGACATTTTATCTAATTTAATAATAAATTCTTTAACGTCTTGAATGAAACTCTTTTCTTTTTCATATTCTTCCTTAGATAATTTATTATTAAAATAATCATTACAAATACATGAATCAATTAAATCATATCTTAATAGCATATTATCTAATTTTCCTTCAAATCTTGTTGCCTTATTTAATATATTTAAAGGAATAATCATTTTACCTACATCATGTAGCATTGCTGCTAGATATAGTTCTTCTTTTTCACTATCTTTAATTTCATATCCATGATTATTTAAATAATCTATAAATGATATACATATTCTTGCAACATTTATAGTATGAAAAGCATTATATGGTGTTCTAGATTCAATTGCTTTAACCATTGCATTAACAAATGAATCTAATAATTCCTTGATATTATCATATAATTCCATATTATTTAATAATATACCTGATAAGGATGCTAATGAATAAATAATCTTTTCTATATCCTTAGAAAATTCAATTATTTCATTATCCTTATATGCATTTATTAATTGCATTACACCAAGGACATTATTATCTCTATCTAATAGTGGTAATACTAATACAGATTTAGTATGATATCCTGTAATAGAATCATATTTTTTAGGACCATCAAAATTATATTTAGTATCAGTATATACATCAGCTACATTTATAATAGTCTTTTCTCTTGCAGATAATGCTGCAACACTTTGACTTAAAATATTAACAGGTGGTAAATCAATTTCATTTATATTACCACCATTTTTTATATTTAATGATTTTGTTACCATAAAGAAGAATTTTAATTCATCATTATCTAATAGGTATAAAGTCCCACCATCTGCATTAGATATTTCCATTGCTTCTTCTAAAATATCAGTAAGTAATTTTTTATAATCATGTTCTTTAGATAATTTTATAGTGATATTTAATACCTTTTGTAAATCTTTATTCAAAAGCATTAAAACCACCAGCCTTTAAATAATTAATAGAATTCACTGTTTTTTCATAATCACTAATTTCAATTAGTATTGTAGTATCATCTGGTAATTTATTAATATATTTAAATGCTTCTTCAAAATCTAAATTACCAAGACCTAATTCTTGATGTGAATCAACAATTCTATCATTATCATTAATATGAATATGCTTAATATAATTACCTAATACTCTAAACCATTCCTTTAATTCAACATCAGATATTGATGCGTGTGCTATATCTAGACATACACCAATTCTTTTGTTGTTAATAGATAACATTAATTCTCCTAATAAATATGGATTTAAATCAAACATATTTTCTACATAAATATCAATATTTGGGTATTCTTTTATAAGCTTTAAAAAGATTTCTTTATGAACATTCACCCAATTATTTCTATATTCCTTAGTTTTCATCCAAGTGATATAGTTTGTATGAAATATAACTCCCTTACAATTCAATTTTTTAGCTATTTCCATAGAGGACTTAACTCTTAAATATGAAACATCTTTAATTTTAGGATCAACTGAATCAAGGCAAATATCATAAAATACACCATGTAATGTATCATTTGTTCTGCCTAAAATTTTATATTGATTTATAGTTTCATCTAATTTAGCTTTATTATCTAGTAATAAAGGATTATAAAATTCATTATATTCAAATCCTAAATTATATTTTTTAGCTAAATCGAGATATTTATCTATTTCATTTATATTTGGAATAACATAATATCTCATATTTACTCCCCCTTAATCCCAATAACTTTATAAGTTATAACTTCTTTACTCTTTCCTTTTAAAGATAAGCCTCCAATGCATATTGCATCTATTCTATCTTTAACGCTATTATATAACTCCTCAGAAATTAATATTTCACCTGCTTTAGCATTTGCTTCTAATCTAGCTGCAGTATTAACTGTATCACCTATAGCTGTATAATCAATTCTTGTTTTAGAACCAATATTTCCAACTACTGCATATCCTGAATTAACCCCAATACCAAATGATACATGCTTACCAAATCTTTCCATTGCTATTCTATCTATTTCTTCTGATCCTTTAGCAATTAACCAGGCAGCCTTAACTGATTTAAATTCATAATCATCTAGGTCAAATGGTGCATTAAATATAGCCATTGTGGCATCACCAATAAATTTATCTAGTGTACCTCCAACAGAGAATATTGAATTAGTTGTTAATGTTAAATATTCATTTAAAATAGATACAACTGCTTCTGGTTCTAATCCTTCAGATAAAGGAGTAAATCCTCTAATATCTACAAATAAACAAGCAATATGTCTTTTTTCTCCACCAACGTTTACTTTATAATCTACATTTTTAAGTGCCTTATCAACAACTTGTGGTGCGACATATTTTTTAAATACATTTACTGTTTTAAATCTAGTTACTAATTCTTCACCATATTTAAATCCTATATAAGCTATATAAGTAATTATTAACGCTAATATTAAATCCATAAATGGATAATAAATTTTATTTACATATAATAATGTTTGGATTCCAAGCAATATTCCTATTGATAAAACTTCAGATACTGAAGATATTATTATATTTGATCTAAATATTAAATATGCAAATATTACTAATACTATAAATATTAGAATTGTCATTAAAACATTATTTGCATCAACTAATGTATCAGATCTTAAATATGCATCTATAATATTTGCATGAATAGTAACTCCATATGCTAATTTAGATGATTTAATTGGTGTATAATAATTATCTTGTAATATTGCAGCATATCCACCAATTAATACAATTGAATCTTCTATATCAAATAAATTAATTTTATCATTATAAACATCTGAAAATGACACTACTGTATATCCATCATTTGGTAATGTTGCATAATTAAATCTATAAGCTTGGTTAGGAGCATATTTATTTTTATTCAATCCAAGCTTATTGGTATACATATCGTAGATTTTATAAGAGAAGGATGTATATGTATTACCATCATATTGCATTAAAGGTACAACCTTTCTTGCAATTCCATCTGATTTATCTAAAAATGAATCTGTATAGCCATATTCTGTAGTATTTGCTAAATCCTCATATGGTAATAACTCTCCTTTTACCTTTGAGGTAGCTGTAAACTTTTCATTATTAATGACAAGCCCAAAGTCTAGCTTTGATCCTACAACTACATTTTTATCTTTACAGGCATTCACTAATTCTAAATCATATTCTGGATGTTCTTTTGTTTCACCGCTAAAGACAACATCTATTCCTATTACTGCTGGGTTATATTTATTTAGATTATTTATAACCTTAGCATAATATCCTCTATTCCAATCATCATATCTACCTAATTCTTCAATGGATTTGTCGTCAATTGCCACTATAAATATGTTAGTATTTTGTGCTTTTGGCCTTTGATAAATCCTATCCATAAAAAAATTGTTTAATCCATCAAAGGCAAAAGCAACATGAAGAAATAAGAAAAAAAATGAAATTGTTAGAGAAAAAATTACTCCCTTGATTCCTCTTTTTGTGATTATTTTTTTCATAAACATGCTCCCACATACATTCCATTTAATAAAATGTACGATTATATTTTATTATTATTATTTAAAAATAAAATCAGCCAAACGGATGATTTATTTAATATATTTTAAAAAAAGCCAAAAAACTAGTTTAATATTTACATAAATTTATGATATTTATACAAATATAAAAATAATTTTTATATTTTTTGAATAAAATACTTTACAGTTTAATAATATCAAAGTAAAATATCAAAGTAATTATAAAATTATATTTTATAAGGAGAGATAATATGTTTGATAATATTCATGAGGAGTGCGGTGTTTTTGGTATCTTTGAGCCAAATGCTACAAATGTTGCTGAAACAACATATTTAGGATTATATGCATTACAACACAGAGGCCAAGAATCTTGTGGTATAGCTGTATGTGATGATGGAATATTTCGTCAACATAAAGGCATTGGCCTTGTTAGTGAAGTATTTAGTAAAAAGAATTTAGACGAATTAGGTTTAGCTAATATGGCATTAGGTCATGTTAGATATTCTACTTGTGGTGGTAATAATATTAATAATGTTCAACCACTTGTAGTAAGACATATTAAAGGTAACCTTGCATTAGCACATAATGGTAATTTAACTAATGCTTCTGAATTAAGAAGTCATTTTGAATTAAATGGTGCAATATTCCATACTACTACTGATAGTGAAGATATTGCTTATTCAATTGTTGCAGAAAGATTACAATCACGTTCAATTGAAAACGCAGTTGAAATGGCAATGTATAATTTAAAGGGTGCTTATTCTTGTTGTTTAATGAGCCCATCAAAATTAATCGCCTTTAGAGATCCTAATGGATTTAGACCATTATGCTTAGGTATAACTAAAACAGGAGGATATATTATATCTTCTGAATCTTGTGCAATTGATGCAGTAGGAGCTAAATTCATAAGAGACATCTTACCTGGAGAAATATTAGTTATTTCTGAAGAAGGATTAAAATCTATAAAAACTCACTCAGCTAAAAAAACTTCCTTATGTGTATTTGAATTTATATATTTTGCAAGACCTGATTCTATTATTGAAGGCTCAAGCGTTCATGAAGCTAGAAAGGAAGCAGGAAAAATTCTTGCTAAAGAATCACCTGTTGATGCAGATGTAGTAATTGGTGTACCTGATTCAGGACTTGATGCTGCACTTGGTTATTCTATTGAAAGTAAAATTCCTTATGGAATTGGATTTGTTAAAAATAAATATGTTGGTAGAAGCTTTATTAAACCAACACAACTTGAAAGAGAATCAACTGTTAAAATTAAATTAAATGTAATTAGAGAGACAGTTGAAAATAAAAAAGTAATCTTAATTGATGATTCAATTGTTCGTGGTACAACTTCTGCAGGTATCATTAAATTATTAAAGGATTTTGGTGCTAAAGAGGTTCATGTTAGAATTTCTTCTCCTGCATTTAAATATCCATGCTATTTTGGTACAGATATTGATTCAAAAGATAAATTAATTGCTAACCAATATAAATCAACAGATGAAATCGCAAAGGCTATTGGTGCTGATTCTTTGGCTTATTTATCAATTGAAGGAGCACATAAGCTAGCTAAAAATACAAAATGTCAATTCTGTGATGGATGCTTCAGTGGAAATTATCCAATTGAAGTACCTGAAAATGAAGAAAAAAATATTTTTGAACAAAAAATTAATAGATAAAAAATGGACATTAATTGTCCATTTTTTCATTTTCTATTTCTTCTATTTCCAAAGTATTATCTAATTTTTCTTTATTTTTTAAAGTTTTAAATATAATTATAAAGAATATCAAAACTACTATTGATACCGATGTTATGAATCCTAAAAAATCTATAAATACATCAGATATTACTCCTGCTCTATCAGGTGTAAAATATTGAATAATTTCTGTTATTCCTGCAAATATAAATCCAAATGAGAATAATGAAATTACCTTTATAATAAATACCTTCCATGTTCTATATCTAAAATACATCATAAATGAAAGTGCTGCAAAAATACCCATTATTAAAAATGCACCATAATGACCAATTAGCTTTCTAATAAAAAATCTAAACTCATTTAAATTAGTTATTTTAGGCTTTTTTGATACAGCTTCACTAAAATCATTTATTACTTTAGCTATAGTATCGCTTATAGCATTAGATTTATTTGCTGATTTAATACCAGGAGTTGCTGCTTCTATTATCAAAATAATACAGCATATTATGAATAATATTAAAAATATTAATCTTATAATCTTATATTTTTTAGACATTAACACACCACTCCTTTAAAGATATTATACATTAAATTCTTTGATATAAAAATAAAATGGTTGATTTCCAACCATTTTTATTAAGCCATTAGGCTTTCACATTTATCTAAAATAATTCTTAAATCAAATGAATCAATCTTAATTAAATAAATCTTCTTTAAGAAAGATTTCTTGAATTCAGCTGATTTTAAAACAGGAAATAATGACTTAGAAAAATATTCCATAAGCTTATTTCTCTTACTACCTAAATTATAAGAATTTAAAGCTTCTGCTTGAGGCATAATTTGGTCATAATCTTTAACCTGTAATTGCTGATATTCAACCATGTTTTCACCAAACATAGGTTTCATATTTCTTAAGACATGAATAATATTTTCTAAAATATGATTGTAATATGAATCTTGCATTTTTCCCCATCCTTTTATTATCTAATTTTTTCGCACAAATCATATTATATAATATAAATATTATAAATCAATATTATTTTTTATTTAAACGCTTTCTTAATTATTTTCATTTAATTTTGTGATAATTTTTACTGCAACATCTTCAGGTATACCAAGACTTCTTATTTCTTCTACTGAGGCATTTTTTATATTATCTACTGTAATGAAATGTTTAATCAATGTTTCTTTTCTCTTTTTACCTAATCCAGAAATACCATCTAGGTATGATGCGAAGAATCCTTTAGCCTTTTCACTTCTAAAGAATGATATTGCAAAATCATGTACTCTTTGAGAAATATCTGCAAGCAATAAATATATTGCTGAATTTTTATCTATATTAATTAATTTTTCATTAAAGAATAAAATTGTTGCCTTATGGTGATCATCCTTTTGGATACCTAATACTGGTATATCTAAATTTAATGATTTAATAACATCTAAACAGGCATGAACTTGGATTTCTCCACCATCCATTACAATTAAATCAGGCATTTTAGAATCTTCCATTAATAATCTATAATACCTTCTATAGACTACCTCTTTCATCGATTCATAATCATTAGCTCCTTCAACAGTTTTAATATGATATTTTCTAAATTCCTTAGGTGCTGCTTTACCATTAATATATGTAACCATTGCTGATACAGGATATTCACCAAATAAATTTGAGTTATCAAATGCTTCTATTCTATATGGTGTATTAATACCTAAAAGTTTACCTAATTCTTCTATTGTTTCAACCTTTTTTAATACTGTATTTTTATATATGTTTCTTTTATTTTCTAAATTGAATTTAGCATTATATAATGCCATATCTAATAATTCTTTTTTCTTGCCTGTTTTAGGCTCTATGATATCTGATTCAAGTAATGTTTCAAAAGGCTTTAAATCAATCCCTATTGCGCATATTTCTTTAGGATTATCATTAATATCATAATATTGAATAATATAATTTGATATAGGGTCTTCTGATGCATCATCTAAACTTAAAATAGTTTGATGATTTCCTATAATATTTCCAAGTCTTGTAATTATTATATTAATAGATATATCTTCATTATCCTTATATATACCAATATAATCTCTACTTGTTAAGTCATTAATAGATATCTTTTGTCTTAAGATTGTATCATTTATAGAATTAATTAAATCTCTATATTCTATGGCTTTTTCAAAATCCATATTTAAACTTGCATCTTCCATTTTTTCTTTTAAATTAGATATTAAATTAGATGCATCTCCATTTAAAAATGATGCAATTTTATTCTTATAATCTGTATAATCTATTTTTTCTTTATTTATACAAGGACCTAAGCATTGATGCATATGATAATAAAGACATGGCTTATCAGGAATTCTATTACATTTTCTTAATGGATATATTCTATTTAATATATCTACTGTTAATCTTGCTGATCTAACATTAGGATATGGTCCAAAATATCTTGCTTTATTCTTTTTTCTTCTATCTCTTGTAACAATTAATCTTGGATGCAATTCATTAGTTAAGGCAATATATGGGTATGTTTTATCATCTGTTAGGGCAATATTATATTTAGGTTCATATTGCTTAATCAGATTTATCTCTAGTACGTAAGCTTCTAATTCAGATGCTGTAATAATATAATTAAAATCTCTAATCTCAGATACAAGCTTAGTAGTTTTAGCATTATGAGCACCATGAAAATAGCTTCTAACACGATTTTTTAAATTTTTAGCTTTACCGACATAAATTATTTTACCACTACCATCAAGCATTTGATATGAACCAGGTAGGTCAGGTAATAATTTAAGTTTCTCTTCTATTATTCCCATATTCTAGTCCTTATTTTTTATTTTATTTATAAATTCCTTTAAACTTATTTTATTCTTATTTTTAATAATTTTTAAAGATGGATATTTAATATTAATTTTATCTAGCTTCTCTTTAAATTTATTATAATAATTATTTAATAATTCTTTTGCTTCATCAATTTTATTTGATATTGTATCTGATGCCTTATCCTTTAATTGGTTAAGCTTAGATATAATTTTTGCGATATTAACATGCTTAATAGTTGAGAATATAAAATCTACTATTAACCCAATAAATAATAATATAGCTATAATATATGCAAGAATTTCTATATTAAATGCTAGATCAATAAATTTTATAATTAATGGATTTAAAACATATACTACAAGTACTACAAGTAGCATAAATAATGTTGAATTTCTTAAGCATACTCTACCATTAATATTTAAAAATTTATCTGAATAATCCCACCATCTCATATGGAATATTTTTTCCATAACAAAGCTTGTTATATATTCTAATAATGTAGGAAGTATAAATCCTATTATTATTACTAAATACCACCTATCTATTATGAATTTACCAAATTCAAAATAAGTTAATGGTAGCATTATAAACAAAGCACCAAAGGCATAAATAGGCACAATAGGGCCATATAAATATCCTCTATTTGTTAATTTTTTAGTTAAAATGAATACATATACAACCTCAGCTATATATCCTAAAAAGCCATATATTATAAACATTAAAAAAATCTTTGTAATATTTTCCATAAAACCCCTATAGAAAAATAAAGTGGTTAATAAATTAACCACTAAATCTTACTTAAATGTAATTTTTGTTTTATCCTCTAAAATTTCTTCTAGAGCAATACCAATTGATTTAACACAAAGTGAATCCTCAAGTGGTGTCCAGCCTTGTTCCTCTTCAATAATTTTAGCACGCTTTGCAGCAGCATATGCTAATTTATATTTAGAATTTATTTTCTTTAATAATTCATCTACTGATGGGTATCTCATACCATCATATTCTCTATCTAACATACCTAAAAATCCTCCGTATCGTATTATATCACAACATTATTTTTAAATCAATTATTCTTCTTCGCCGATTAGTTCTAAATACTTATGTATTGTTCTTGCTGTTTTAGCATGCTCAGCACGAATAATAGCCATAATTCTATCGGCAGCATTATTTACTTCATCGTTTACAACTATGTAATCATATAAATATGCCTTTTTGAATTCTCTATTAGCCTTAGCTACACGTTCTTGAATAATTTCTTCTGATTCAGTACCACGCTTTTTTAATCTATTGTATAAGTCTTGTTTAGATGGTGGGGCAATAAAAATCATTACACAATCAGGCATTTTTTCTTTAACCTGTCTTGCACCTTCAACCTCTATTTCAAGTACTACTTCAGATCCTGCTTCAAGCTTTTCATTTACCTTATCTAGTGGAGTACCATAATAATTACCAACAAATTCTGCATGCTCTAATAATTTACCTTCTTTTATTTTCTTTTCAAATTCTTCTTTTGAAACGAAATAATAATCTTTTCCATCTACTTCACCAGGTCTAATTTTTCTTGTAGTCATTGAAACACTATAAGTTAAATTATGATTTGGCATATCAAATAATGCTTTTCTTACTGTACCTTTACCAACACCAGATGGTCCTGATATAACTACTAATAGTCCACGATTATTAAGCTTCATATTATGTCCTCCTTAATTTGTTTTATTTTAAACTATTATAACTAAAATTTCAATATAATAATATCCTAGATATTATCAATTGCGTCTTTTAATTCTTCTAAAGAATCTAATACTAAATCAAATATTTCCTTTATATTATCATTAAATACTGTATTATATTCTAAATATAAAATATTAGATGCAAGCTTTAATGTAAAATATTGGCTTATTTGATTGAATTGATTTATTCTTTGATATATGTCAGATGTTTCTTTTTCAATCTTTTTTATATTAATTACAATTGAAAAATAATTATTCTCTTCATCTATTTCAAAATAAGGATATAAAGAGAAAGCTTTATCCTTAAATTGAATAGCACATTCTAATTTAGAATTATTTTCTTCAACTGAAATATTTTTTTCTTTTAAATATTTTATTAATTTGTCCTTTTGTTTAGAATGACTAAATAATCCCATAGATATTACCTCAGTATAATTATACTACAAATAATTCACTAATTATAGATAATTAGTATAAAAAATGATATACTTATTTCGGTGATTTTATGTTTGATGGAATATTTTTATACAAATTAAAAGATGAATTTAATATTTTAAAAACAGGAAGAATCTCTAAAATTAATGAATCAGGTGATACTGATTTTATTATTACAATTAGAAGTCAAAGAGTCAATTATAATTTAATGATATCCTTCTCTTCTGAATTTTCAAGAATTCATTATACTAATAGAATTTATGATTCAGAAATTAAACCTAAAAGCTTTACTATGTTTTTAAGAAAGCATATTGAAGGATATTTTATTGAAGATATATTCCAGCATGAAACTGATAGAATATTAGTATTTAAATTAACAGGATTTAATGAAATGCAGGATAAAAATACTAAATATTTAATTTGTGAATTAATGGGAAGATATTCAAATTTAATTTTAACTAATGACAATTATGTTATTATTGATTCCTTAAAGCATGATGGAGTTGGTGAATATAATAGAACAATATTACCTAATGCGATATATGAATATCCTAAATCAAATAAATTAAATCCATTTAATTATAATATTAATGAATTAGATGAGATATTTATAAATAATAAAATAGATTCTCCAAAAAGATTAATTGAAATATTTAATGGAGTATCATTATCTTGTGCATATAGTGCTTTTTTATGTGATATGCATTCAAAAAGATTTTATGAAATACTAAATAGTAAAATTAAACCTTCTATCATAAAAGGATTTAATGATAAAAATGATTTTTATTATAATCCATTATCATATGAAATAATTAAAGAATATAATACCTTATCAGAGATGCTTGATGATTATTATTATGAAATTGATATGAAAGCTAAGGTTAAAGCTAAGACAGATGATTTAGTATCATTTGTTAAAAAACAAATCAAA
>Ga0247610_10001280_pt1 | contig 31458 bp, 56 predicted proteins | sample 174DNAGHGhighgp2_FD_193483 | JGI IMG/M metagenome (GOLD analysis project Ga0247610, IMG submission 193483) | Sheep rumen microbial communities from Palmerston North, Manawatu-Wanganui, New Zealand - 1742 DNA GHGhigh gp2 | ecosystem: Host-associated > Mammals > Digestive system > Stomach > Rumen...
GTGACCTTTAACGTTACTAATTGATATTAACTATCCTTATCTAAAGAATTCTTAAAATTTACCTCGGGGTTGGCAGGTGCTGACCCCTCTTTTTTTAGTTCATTTCTCTGCGAGTGGCCATCAGCAGAGTGAATGATAGTCACTGTTTACTAATCGACCAAAAATACAAAGGAGACGTTTTATTTATGAATGAAGAAAATGGCGGAACTCCCTTTAACATGAATGTTGTGCCCGCAGGTATGGGCGGATACGGAGATGGTTTTGGTATGAATGGTGCCTGGTGGATCGTTATTATTCTGGCTATGATGGGTTGGGGTAATGGCTTCGGCGGTGGCTGGGGCGGAAACGGAGGTAATCTGAATGCCGACATGCAGCGCGGATTTGATCAGAGTGCTCTGGTTAATGGTCAGCAGAATATTCTTACCGCCCTGAACAACAATCAGATCGCTAGCATGAATCAGTCGTTCAATATGCAGTCTGCTTTCCAGAATTGTTGCTGCGAAAACCGTCTCGGTACTTCGGATCTGAAATATACTATTGCCAATGAGGGTGCTGCAACTCGTGCTGCTATTGCCGATATTGGCCAGAGTATTAAAGATCAGATGTGCCAGGATAAGATTGATGCTAAGAACGAGACCATTGCTCTTCTGCGTCAGGAACTCCAGATGGCTCAGCTGGCCGCCTCTCAGGGTGCTCAGACAGCGGCTATTATGGCTCACAACGAAGCTCAGACAACTGCTCTTGAACAGTATCTGGCTCCTGTCCCGCGTCCTGCCTATGTTGTGCAGAATCCGAACTGCTGTTGTCAGCAGGCTTGGGGATGCACTGGGTGTGCTGCTTAATCTGAAATAATCATATAGGGGCTCGGAGATTTCTCTGAAGCCCCTTATTTATTGATTAGGAGGAATTTTTATGGCCGAGTATATTTACAACGAAATTCAGTTAGTTCAGCCTGGAGCTCCGGCTCTCCTTAATGAAGCTATCGGATGCACAAAGGGGTATGTCGTGCATAGACCTGGAAGCGGTATTCTTACGCTTCGTGGTATTGTAAACAATCCTTGCGCAAGGTTTGCACGCTATCGTGTAGCATTTGATGGCAATATTGCTGTTCCTACAGGTGGTACTCCTGGTGAAATTCAGCTTGCCCTGGCTATTGGTGGTGAAGTTGTTCCTACGAGTATCGCAACAGCTACTCCTACAGCTGCTGACGCTTATTGGAATGTTAATGGTTTTGCGATTATTGATGTTCCTACTGGATGCTGCTACACTGTCTCCGTAGAAAATGCATCCGTAAGCGCAGATCCTACTACGACTCCGGCACCGGCTCTGAATCTTCGGAATCTGAATGTCGAAGTCACGAGACTTGCTTAAGGAGGTGCATATTATGAACGAGTATGAACTTCATGAAGCTGCACTGAAGCAGGTTTGCAAGGAAATTGAGGATACCGTTGAAAAAATCTCCAAGAGTGGAATGAATGAACAGCTACTGGATCGGCTTGATAAACTGTATCACACAAAGAAATCTATGCTTGCTACTTGGGGTATGGAACATCCTGAAGAATATTATGAAGGCAATTCTGGTATGCGGGGAAGAAGTCCGTCTACGGGTCGTTACGTTAGCCGCGAAGGTGGACAAAGCTACACTGATGGATATTCCAGAGGTTATGCGGAAGCAATGAGTCAGATGCAGGGTGGAAATTCTGGTCATATGCCGATGCAACAGAATCCCTATTATCCTGAACCGAAGCGTTGGTAAACTCAACTTGGACCTCTCAATTCTGAGGGGTCCTCGTACAGGTCGGCGTGCGTCTAAGGAGGTAGGGCGGTTCTGCATCGCCTTGATTCTCTTTCCATCCTTTCTCGAGTCAACACGATGATGTGAACGGTACAGGTTCGAGGCCTGTCGCTGACATTTAAGGTAGTAATGCCGTGTCTTTGACGTGCAGACATAGGCAAAGGGATATAAAAAGTGCGGGTTGGTGGGGACCTGGCGCGCATATTTAATAGGAAAGGAGACGTTGACTTTGGGTGATTTTCTAATGCATTATGGTATCAAAGGCATGAAATGGGGAGTCAGAAGAACTCCTGAGGAACTTGGACATCATAAAACTCCAAAAGGTTTATCAAAGTCGCTTCGTAAACTGAAGTATAAAGAATTCACAAAGTTGATGTCTCCTAAAGCAGTAGAGAAGCTCAAAAGAGGTTCATGTCATGACCAGGTCATGTATGAAATGTCCGAACTTCGAAAAATGGGTATAAAACCAAAGGCTACTTTTGTTATGGAATGTAGTAACAATGGACAAGGTGGAATGACTCATTCTTTTGTCCATTATAAAAAAGGTAAGAAAACCATTTGGCTTGAAAATGCTTGGGGGTCAAGGGCTGGTATCCATGAGTATAATTCTCTAAATGACATAAAACGTGAATTTCGAAAAGCACATAAAGACGGTTCGTTTGGAAATTCGAATACATATAATAATCTTATATTTGGAAATTTTGATGATAGAAAGCATAGACCTGGAGAATCTTTGCAGGAATTGGTTAATAAATGTGTTAGAGGTTGATATTTTATGAAGGATATTTATAATAAGCTTGAGCACCTTGAAAACTTGATCATAGCGATGAATGAAAAAGATATGAAACGAATTCGCTTACCGATTCCTAAAGAGTATGGCGGAGGATATGCTACAGGAGACTCCTTAGAATCTGCTGTGCAGAATCTAATTAAACGTCTTGAACAACGTAAAACAGACCAAAGTCCTATATTTTCTGATTACTATTACGATTGGATTGCTCTGAAGAAGGACGAAGGATTATCTAAAGTGACAATAGCTGACTATGAAGGTATCGCTAACCGATATTTGCTTCCATGGTTTGGTAAAATGAGACTTTGTCAGATTACACCTGATGACATACAGCGATATTTTAACAGTATAATGCAGATGTCGAAGTCTACCAGTGTACAGAGTAGAGCAATTCTGTCTGGTATATTTGATCGGGCGAAACGTAATAGGATCATAGATGATAATCCGATGTGGTACAGATATAAATCCTCAACCAAAGAAGGGGAGAAGATTGTATTACAGGATGATGACTTAATTGATATTATACGGGATTTAGATAAGATTTCTGTTGTGAGAGACTACATTTACGCGTGTTTTCTGTGCTTTACAGCTATGCGAAGGGAAGAGATTCTCGGTCTCAAATGGGGAGATCTGGACTTCGAAGGGCACAACATACTAATTAGATCCGCAGTAAAGTTTCCTGATGGTCAGAATGTGCCAATTGTTGATATTCCCAAAGACAATTCGGTCGGTGTGATGCGAATGCCTAGGATGCTTGAGGATCGAATTCAGAAGTTTCAGGGTAATCTGGATGACTATGTGTTGCCGTATTCTGAAGAAGAGACAGATAAACCCATGACAAAGAGCATGTTTACGAAGATGTGGAGGAGACTTAAGAGGGATTTAAACCTTAAAGGCGCTACATCACACTCATTTAGAGCCTCCTACGCATCAATGGTAACTGCCCATTGTAACGCAGATCCTAAGACGCTGCAGAAGCTTCTCAGACACAAGACTCCGGATCTGGCTATACGTGTATATGCAAAGCACAATGAGAACAAAATTCGGACCACAGAAGAAGCCTACGATGATTATATTTCAAGGCTTGTAGACGGTGGGGATGTCCAAAATAGTGCACAAAATCCTGCATAGAGTATAAAAATACGGCTCCCAGAATCCTGAGAGCCTTGTACACCATTAGGGACTCGAACCCTAGACACCCTGATTAAGAGTTAAGTATTTATGCATAATTAGTGAATAAGGAGGTTTATATTCATCGTCTATGCATCACATACAAGGGCCCTAAAAATTTCCCAAATGAAACACCTCCTATTATGCAGAGAAATCTGACAAAAATTAATAGGAGGTTTTTATGATTATTAAAAAAGACTTTGAAGAATTTCAGGAATTGATGAGTAAGACAAATGAGCCAATTGATAAGGTAATAGAATGGATGATAAAGCATAAAGAAGATGATTATTTTAAAACTGAAGATGGCAAAATTATGAATGATCATATTTGTGAAATGGCAAGAAATCATGCATGGATTTACAGCGATATGGCAAATATTTGTATACAGATGTTTAATGAAGAAGTTCAAAAGCATAAAAACGGAGGAAGGTCCTAACAAGGACCTCTCTTTTTCGCATATTTTGCAACTTCCATTATAGAGCGAAAGCTACTATAATTTAGGAGGAAAGCTAAATGAATAAGAACAAAGGAATGTTATACGCTTTAGGAGAAGTAAAAGGTTATTTGGAATGTGAAAAAGATTACATGACGGTTAAACTTGGTGACTTATTTGGCGAGAAGTATAATAAATATGAACTTGGATTATCAAATGGTAATGATACGGTTTGTATTTATGATGTTTCTACTAAAAAAGCAAATGGAACACGTCGCAGAGTAATTGAAGTTGAAAGACATTTTTACATTGATGCCTTAGTGTACATTCTTAATACAGCATTAGCTGAGGATTTGAAATTGGAAGAATAATTTCAAAAAGGCCTTGTACAAATCGTACAAGGTTCTTTCTTTTTTCCATCGCATCTCATACAAGGCCTATAGTGCAGAAAGGAGGTGACAGAGATGGCGAATGTCGTTGAAGGTTATCTCGTTCAGAGCAAGTACGAAAAAGACGGAAAGAAGCATGAGCCGAGGAATGAAGGCGTGGCTTTCAATGAGTACGATGCGCGCGACATTATTGAGCGCGAGGCGGTGTACTACAACGATTGCTGGCAGGACTACGGCAGGACGCTGATGGAAAACGGAGTGACGTATCTTAGCAAAGATAAGAACGAGATGATCATGTACACGATTGAAAAGTGCCTGGTCATCACGGGAGTCTAACAAGGCTCCCATTTTTTGGTTCGCATTAGGATCAACTCCTATATTAGAGGTCTGAAAAGGCCAAATAATGTAAAGGAGGTATTCTATGTTTGGAAGACACAAATGGAAAAATAGTGTGCTGGTAGAAGGTGAAAAAGAAGCAACACTAGTGGCAAGGGAAGAGAATCTACCCGGAGTGAGTCCGGAGTTTGATGCTTATCCTGTTGACATAGCGTTGCCGAAGCGAAGAAGTCTATGGCAGGCGATTAAGAAGAGTATGATATATTCAAAGATGGGTATCTACAACATGTTTTATAAGGTATGACTTAAAGGGTCGGTGGAAACATCGGCCCAATTATTTTGTACATCTCGCAATATAACCAACGCCTTTTATAGAGAAGAAGGGCAACTTTATATTTCTATAATTAAGGAGGTTTTAAACATGAGTAGGGATTTTGATGTTGTGCGGAACCAGGGTTACAGTTTGGTAACAGACGTTGGTTGGTGCGGAACCAATCTTCGGATGGGACCTGCTGAACGTGAGGAGATGCACAGAGCAGAAATGATCGACGCGGTTTGTGACTTTGAAAGGAGGAAAGAAAAGAAGAATCGGAACTTTAAGGGTTATGAGTAATCATAGCCCTAAACTTTTTGGCGGGATATTTTGTCTCGCAAAGATTACAACGATGTAAATAGAGGGACGGAATGTCTCTCGGATATTTTAGAAAGGATGAGAGCTTATGGGAAAAAGAGCGACATTGAGGAAAGAAAAGCAGCGGTTACTGGATGCTATGCAGAAGGTGGACCCGACAAGCGAAGAGTATGCGAAGCTTAATGCGCAGCTTGAGCATCTTACTAAGAGTGAGCAGAACCAAAATGGTTGGGTAGCTCAGCTCGGTTGTGGGATTGCGCAGACTGCAATTAGTGCGGTTGCGAGTACAGTGAACGTTTGGAAGGTTCTCAAGCATGAGGACAGAGGTAATATTGTGACGACGAAGAGTCTGAACTATGCGCCGAAGCCCCAAGAGCATGGAAACTCATTCAAACAGAATAAATGAGAACAAAAGGGTTCGTGGAAACACGGGCCCTAAACTTTTTGAAAGGATTTAAAAATATGAAAATTGAGACTATGCATTATAGGGGATCCATTACTTCATCAAAACTTAAAAGATATAGTAAAGATCCAACTATATTTTTTGTATTTAATGCACATAAATTTTTGATTGAATTATATGCAAGAGCTACATATCCAGTTTCTAATGCTCCTTCATATGAAGAATGCTACAAAATTCGTCCTTTTAAGTTTGTGTATGATAAGGCTTGTAATTCAGATAATCCATTAGGATTACAAAGCTTATGCTTAAGCATTCAAGACGGTCATTATACATTAATCAGAATTAAGGAGGACTAAATAATGGCTACTATCAAAACTTTTGGCAATCAGAAAGAATCTAAGACGGTTGAATTGGAAGCTCCGAAGCCGGGTCCGCAGCTGAGGTATACGTTTGAATATGATACATTACATCCGGAAAACAAGGTGAAAGGCTTCGTGGCAGATATTCGTGGGATGCTGGCAAGATACGATCAGAACCTTATTCGGATCAAAGAAATTGAGAATTCTCTTTGTGATATTGAGCATTACATGGAGATTTCAACGTATAAGAACATCCGTGAAGGATATCGGCTGTATCGTAAGCTGGCTGAATGCAGGCGCGAACGGAGAGCTTTGAAGAGTGAGAATGATCTGCTTAGGCCTGTTGTGGAATATTTTCGTTCAACGAATGTGCTGGATAAGCTCAGCAACGTCCAGGGTGATGTAGCAAAGTCTCAGAGCCTTGTAGACGCCAGAGTGTATACGGTGCGCACGGATATTCTGGATGAGTTCCTGGATAAGGATGAGATTGTCGGTGAAAGTGTGCTGAATCTGATGAGTATTGAGGAGGCTATTGCGGAATAAATGACCAAATCTGAACAAAAGTTAATTATTGCAAGAAACTTGCTAAGGTATATTATGACTGAAATGTCTGAAGATTTTGATAATCACTATACAACAGATTATGAATTCTTCAAGCATGTTGTTAATGAAGGTAAGAAAATCAAGTTAATAAAGGAACGATCTTCTGGGGTATATGTGCTAACTGACTTTGAAAAACACAATAACCCCAGGCATAAAGGAAAAAGCCCAACATAAGCAACGCCTCTTATGAGGAGGTGAGCCTATGAAAGGCTATTATGAGGGATATTCCTATGTAGGATTTATGCCTGATGGTAGAAAGATGAGGTTTGCGACCGACACAGAGTACAGGGAGGCCTATGCTGAAGAAGCTAGGCCCTCTCTTTTTGGCTCTCCTTCGCAACATGGGCAAGGACTATTATAGAGAGGGAAACCTCTACTAAACAATTTTAAAAAGGAGACTAAAACAATGAAAAATTGGAAAAAGGTAATGATAGCGATTACGTTGATTGGATTGGTTACTTTAGGCATAATTGTATATGCTAACGCGACTAAGACGGAAGAATCAAACTATAAATTCGTGCATTGCCCCGGAGATCCTAATTTGATGGTTATGGTTGATAAAGATTCTACAGGATATTGGATTCCTGCGGATGAATTTAAAAACCCCGTCAAAGTGGACTGGAGCACTACATGGGATGATGGTGAACGTTCCGGATTATATTCGGGTTGGACTGAAGATGGTGAACATCTGTACATGTCTAAAGAATACTGGAATTCACGTATTCTTAGCTGTCAACCAACAGTTTACTTTGGTTATATTTGGATTGAAAACTAAATAGAAAGTTTATGGACCTTGTTAGTTCAAGGCCCTAACTTTTTGCCTCGCAACATGATCACAGCCTATTATAGAGAAGGAGCATGTGAATAAAGTTTTAAAAGGAGATTTTATTATGAAAGCTAAAAAGATTATTGAACGTGTTTTAAAGGTTATTAATGTTTTGATTAATCTGGTGATGACGTATATTGCGTTTGCATGTTATTGTAACTACGGAACGAATGGTTATATGATGAGCGACGACATTTACAGAATCATCTGGATAGTTGTGATGTTTGTAATGGTTAATGCAGGTGACTATTGTATTAGAAAGATGATAAGAGATTTTTGAAGGGACATAATTCACACATGCCCCTTTCTTTTTGTCTTCGCAACATAGGCAAGGACTATTATAGAGAGAACAAGAGTCTCTCGAAAGAAAGGAGAAAAATCAAATGAGTATTGATTATGAGAAGAGTTTTAAGAAACTGGTGGAACAGATTAGACTGGAACTTCAGTGGAGTGACGAAGAAGTAAATAAATATTCTGATGATTATTCCGACATGAAAAAGCGTTTAGGAATTAACCGCGCTTTGACTGATAAGGAATATTTGGAAGAAATAAAAAAGAGTCGTTACTTCATTGGAATGAGGTCTGCGTATCGTTCCATCGAGGAACTGGCTGAAAAACTTGAGAAAGGAGAGTTTGATTTTGGGGACTGAACAAGTCCCTTTCTTTTTTATCTTCGCATAAAAAACAACGCCTATAGTAGAGGACTGGGAGTATAAACCCGTCATAGGGCCGAGCGTTGAAAGGCGGAAAGATTCGACTACGGTTGATCTCGGTTTTAACTAGATGACTTAATAGTTTAACGGTAGAACGCTACGCAAGTGGAAACGTGGGTTCGAAGCCCACAAGTCCTTTATTTTTTTTTGTCTCGCATAATTTACAACGCCTATTATGCAGAAGTGATTCTGGACATTTATTTAAGGAGGTTTAAGACTTATGGAAGCAACAGTAAAGAAAGAAAAAGTGGTTAATGTTGGTATGACAGATGGACTTATGAATTTCTTGGACAAATGGATGGAAAAGATGGAAGCGTCAAATAAAGAAGAAAATAAGGAAGAAAAACCAGGAGTTGAAGTTAAGAAACTCATTTGTGAAATGATGAAAGGTGAATTGAACAAAATTGATGAAGAGTTGAATGACAAAAAGAAACTTGATGATTCTGAATGGGGCAACCTTATGGAAAGGGTTGATAAGATTTCAGATATTGTAAAGTGGTGGTAATCAACTTAAGAGGTTCGTGGAAACACGGGCCTCAAACTTTTTCGCATTAAAAACAACTCCTATTATGCAGAAGGAGTTCTGACATTATGATAGGAGGACTGGTTTATGACAGTTTGGGAAATCGTTATTATGATGGTAGTGGCGACAGTATGCTTGACGAGCGGAATCGGAATTGTTTACAGCTCGATCGTGAACACGGTTGAACGGTATCAGATCCGGAAAGCTAAGAGAGAGCTGGAAGTATTTACCAAGATAATTGGCGAACTTCCTGGGTTATTTACAAAACTGGTGGACCTTATTGAGCAGAAAGAAGCAGAACAAGATGCGAAATTCAGAAATGAATTTGCTGAAAAAGTAAAGCAGATGAACAAAACGGATGAATAATCCGGAGAGGGTTCGTGGAAACACGGGCCCTAAACTTTTCTAAAAACATAATTAATTTGGCGCAATAAGTGAGGTGAAACGAATGTACATGACTTTAAAGGAGTTGATCGACAAACTAAACAAAGTTCCTAAGCATTACCACGTGGAAGCAGAGAAGCAGGTTATTGTGGACGCATGGATTGCAGGTAAGAACGACAAGGATTACCCACCAGGATCTATCTTATTTGAGTGTAGTGATTCAACAGATGACTACACTCATATTCTTTCAGTTTACCCCGACAGAATTAATAAACGATTAAATTGAGGAGGATTTTATTATGGCTACTGCAAGACCGAAATGCAACAGAGTTGATTGTTTCCAGAACAAGTGTGGTGCTCGTTGTGAACTGCTGACTGATTATCCGAGTGTACAGCCGTGTCCATTTTTCAAGACAGACGCGGAAGTGGAGAAGGGTCGAATGGAAGCTCATAAGAAACTCGCTGATGAGGGTAAGTTCGATCTTATTCAGAAGTACGAGTACAATCCGCAAAGGAAGTGGTAATGATGGATGATATTAATGCGGGTCTCCTGATGCGCGAGCTGGTTATATTTGAGAATGTCTTTCTGATGGGTGAAATGCACAAACTTGGAATGATTGATGACGATAAGTATAAAGGCTTCGTCACCGAGATGAATGATAAGTGTACTGAACGACTTGTGAGCATGTTTGGAGGGAATACGGATGACGGAGAAGTTTGATGGTCAGGCAACGATTAAGGTTCGTTTTCGGAACAATCCGGAGTATGTGAAATTCCGAGAACAGATCCTGAAAACCAAGTGGAATCCTGGTGACACATATCCCACATGGGAAGAGATGGTTATTCCGTTCCATAACGTTGAGGATTTGGAGACGGTCACCAAGACGGTAGTAATGCTGCTTCAGCATGGGTTCGAGGTATATTCTACCCGCTACAAGCTCGAATCTCAATTGGCGGAGGAGGAGCATCCACCGGAAGGAGACGAAGACGGTGACATTGAGCTCTTCGCAGATGATGAGAAGATATTTTCTCCGGAACTGCATGCATGGATTAACATTATCCGAGGGTAACCGTATTCGCATCCAAAACAACTCCTAAAGTAGAGGAAGTAAAGATTCCTTAAATCTATTTTTAGGAGGATTTGCATATGAATTTGGTATGGAGTCTTATCACAGTAATGGCGGTATGGACGGCATTGAAGTTCGTATTTCTGGTGTTTAAAAGACTAGGAAATAAGAACGCGATGAATGACCTAATCGACAGAATGGAAGATGGGATGGCAGACGGAGCAGACAAGGTTGCAGGTTATCTGAAGAAACAGAAAGGAAAAAAGAAGGAAGAAGAGCGACCGATAGTGACAATTAGGTAAGTCACGGGAAGGTGTTTGGAAACAGGCACCTTCCTATTTCTTTTGATACTATAACGCAGGAAGGTTGGTGAAGTGGGAATGAAATGCTTTCCTTTGGATTGCTCAACGGAATGCCCACATTTCAAAACGTGGGATATGTCGGTAGATGATTGGACTTCTGTCTGTGACATTTTAAAAGTTCAAGTGGACGATTGCGACGGAGATTATATCCGTTACAGATGCCCATTAGATTCCGACAAACGCTATACGAACACAATGCAGGAAGGTCGGTAAAGTAAATGCCAACATTAATTTATTTACAACAGCGAGGGAACGTCATTTTTTCTTCAGAGTGGCAGATATATTTATACATTGTATTGGCTGTAATTGCAGTAATTATTGGAATAGTTGTTATTTATAAGTGTGGTAAAATTTGACACTTTAACTAAATAGGCGGTGAAGTAAATGAGTGCAACGATTTACAAATGGATTATTGTCTATGATGACGGCAGGACAGAAGAAAGACTTGGAGAGAGTCCGTATGCCTTTGCGGACGATTTGGTAGAAGTCCCAGTTGCTATTATCCGCAAGCAGCTTAGGGCGGCCCTTAGGAGTGAGCGAGTTGGCTGAGATTGGCAAGGATATTGTGCAAATTATCATATTTATCATGGCAATTATTTACGGTTACGATCTTTACAGGAGGCGATTCAAATGAGTGAAAGACCGCGCAAGAAACATGAGATGAGGAACTACGACTTTTGCTATGGAGCAGGGGTCAATTTTTATGACCTGGAGAAAGGGGTCATGTACCATATTCAGGAGTATAAGGAAGCGACAGAGAAAGGCGAGAAACCTAAAGGAATCCGGGTAACTCGCGGAGGTGATATTAACCAGACGATCGAATGGGTGCAGCCGGAAGTGCTTCAAGACAGAATGGCAGACCCGGATCCGGATCCTAGGTATTAAGGAGGCGATTATGGGATATTCAGGTTATGTAAAGAAAAAAGAAGGCAAAGAATACACCGCGGTTGAATGGATTCAGCAGCATCCGGAAGATATTCCTATAGCAAGGGAAAATCTTGCAGCCAGAGACCGTGGATTTGCTAATGACGACGTAAGGCAACTAATGGCGGCGATTTGTCTTACAGCATGTATTGATTTTAAATTCGCTTTGCGTCCGAATGTCATCACAACAAAATACGGGCAACGGACGATTGAAGAATGCAGAAAATTCTTTGGCGAAGAAATGTTTCAATTCTTTGTAAATGGCATGTCTGTTAAGGAAATTGAAGCGGCAATCAGAAGAACTCCAGAGGATGCAATTACAAGTTTATGGAAAAATATTGAAAAATCTCAGGCAAGCAAAGCAGAATTGAAAAAAGATCAGCCCGCAAAAAATACAACGCCTATTATAGAGGAGCAGTGCGATGAGCAAGGCTCCTTAACTTTTGCCTAATGGCAGATAAAGAGAAAGGATGGATTAATCATGAGTAACGAGTCAAAACCTGTAATCATCATTAAGGAAAAGAAACCCAACGTATTCAAGCGGATCAAGCATTGGTGGAAGGAAGAACTCACCGAAGACGACCGCGATATTTTTAAGATCGCCGGAATCTGGTGTGTTGATGGTGCGCTGTGGGGAACGCTGATTACTGCAGTTGTAAAAGACAAGAAGATTAAGAAGGTTGCCGAGAACGCGATCGTAGCAGGATATCAGCAGGGTCAGATTGATGCGTTCAAGGAGATGGCTCAGAATCCATATTCCATGATGGATGTCGGAATGCGTAAACTCGAACAGCAGGGTAAAGCTAAGAAGTTTTAAGGAGGATTATTGTGTATGGGATATTTGGTCGATGGCTACAAAATCATGGGAAAAGAGCTTGCAGATTATGCAGTAAAGCATCGTGCAGGTATTGGGACGGCAGTAAGTGTCGGTGGAACAATCGTGAGCAATATCCTGAGCACAAAGGCGGGAGCGAAGAGCGCGAGGCAGATCGATGCAAAACAAATGGAACTTGGCCGTCCGTTAACTCGAATGGAAAAATTGAAACTGTGCTGGGCAACCATATTGGATCTGGAGCGACTGCAATGGTGAGCTGCATTGGAGCCGGATATTCACACAACCAGCATGTGAAGGACTTCAACAAGGTGGCGACGGCATATGCAGGAGTTAAGAAGCTCTATGACGCTGGAAGACAAGCAACCCGCGAAGTTCTTGGTGAGAAAAAGAATGCCGAACTTCAGGACAAGATCAATCAGAAGTATATTGAAGAGCATCCTGAAGTAAAGGAAAAGATTTCTGCTCCGAGAACGAATCCGGATCCCCATACGATGCAAAAATATTATGAGCCGATCCTGGGTGAGGTATTTTATCAGACAAGAGATGGGATCGAAGCTGGAATCAAGTCAATGAATGTCGAGATGAAGTCGTTGCCTCCAAGAAATAAACATGTGGCAGGACGGAGTGGTATATATGGCGTGCGTCTGAAGAGATTTTATGAGTATGTACAGCCAAATATCGCCGAAGAAAAACTGACTTCGAAAGCGGCTCAGAATCTTGGATTTAACAAAGGTAAGGAAACGAACGGCAGTGACGATGACATCATTGACGTATATTTTACTCCGATGCTGATAAACGATGATACAGAAGCTTGTATCTGTATCAATTGGGAACAGGATCCGAGTGATATGGTGTACGGTGATTATTGTAAGCTCTGAATGTCAAGTGTGAGGGGTATTGAGAAATTTCTTAGTACCCCTCATTTTGACTTCTGAAAGAGGTGACATGAATGGGAGACATGGATAACTTTACTGTAGAAGTCCCTAAGAAGTGCCCGAGGTGCGGTAAAGAAATCATGACAACTCCTGACAAAAAGCATTGGTGTCTTGGTTGTGGTGAACTATATTATGATGAGCATCTTGGTGTTTGGAGGATTAAATACTACAACAAAAAGTGACCATATTATCTGAAGTAGGGCGTCTTTTCGGCATATCTATGCGTTTCCAGCGAGTCGATATGTGGCACGTAAGATGATGGAGGGATACTGATCAACCCAGCCGCAAGAGGGGGTAGGGCTTGCGGATTTACAAAAAACTCGCAAATTTTACAACGGCTATTATGCAGAGATGCAACAATAAAATTATTATGAAAGGTGGATTTTATTATGGCAAACAATCAGAATGAAAAGAAGACTGAAGGACAGCAGGCAGTGGATCAGCAGGTGCAGCAAACACCCGCGCAGACCGGAGCCCCTGAAGGACAGCAGATTGTTGAGACCAAAACTGAGGAGAAGCTCGGATTTGGCGGTTGGCTGAAGAAGCATTGGAAAGGTGTGACAGCTGCCGTCGTCGGAGTTGGCACCGCGGTTGGTACTTCAATCGCTGCATACAAGAAGGGTAAGGCAGCGGGAGCGGCATGCGCGCCAATGCCAATTCAGGATCAGGAAGATTATAGTCTGAATCCTAATGAATAATTGGAAAGGAGACAAAAGAGTCTCGTGGAAACACGGGGCTCTCTCTTTTTGAAAGGGAGTATGTTATGGGTGTTTTTGACAAGTGGACAAAAAGAGCAACAACAAATGCAATTGAAACGACAAAAGAAACTCTGAATGACAAACTCGAGACATATTCCGGAATTATTAAGGTCGGATTGACATTGGGTGTGATTATATTCGGAAGCAAAGGAATTAATAATCACATGGAAAAGAAGAAGGCAGTACAAGCGCCTCAAGCTTTGTCGAGTCAGCAACCGATCATAATCAACCAATATTTTGACAGGGGGTATGTTCCTAATGGCAGACAAGGACAAAATCGTCAACAATATCAAAACAGGCGGTAGTATGGCCATTTATATTGGTACTGCCTCAATTATGAAACCTATCATTAAAGAGCATAATCAGGACAGGAATCCTGTGACTAAATTATGCACAGTGGTGAGTGGTACAGTTATTTCTTGTGGTGTAAGTCATATTGCTTCACAGTGGTTTGGAAAGATCGTTGACAAAGTCGCCGATTTTGTTGACGACGTAAAACATCCAAAGAAGGAGAGTGAGGCAGATGGCAAACAATGATCCGGTTATTCTGAGTGAAGAGCCATCGAGCGTACGGATCAATATTCAGGACCCAAATAAGCCTAAACAAAGTCCCGGAGGAAAGTTGATCAAGAAGCCAAAGAAAATTCCTTGGTATGATCGATTGCTTAGCGGGTTATTTGGAAACGATGTGAATCATGAGAATATTGGTGAGCATTTTATTAACGATTGGGCGGTTCCAACAGGCAAGAGAATGCTCAACAACGGTATTCAGAGTGGGCTCAAACGTGCCGGTGACGCAACTCAGGTGTTGTTATTTGGTAGAGTTGTGAGCAGTTCGAATGGGCCCACCGACTACACATCGTTTTCGAATCCGAACGTTGCACAGAAGCCTGGTGGATATCGGGTAATGGACCAGGTGGATGTGTTTGCATTCACTGATAAGCGTAAGGCGGAGGAGTGTCTGACATATTTACGTGGCAGGATTCAGACGTATGGAAGTGCTTCTGTTGTGGACTATTACGAATGGATCAACACAAATCTGCAGGTGGATATTCCTCTTGACTACAACATGACATATCGTGGCTGGGTAGATCTAAACAACGTTATCATCACGCCGGACCCGAATGGATTCATTATTAATCTTCCGAGGCCGGTTGGACTTAAGAGAGGATGACATATTTGAACTCTACAGATTGGGAGAAATGGATGGCTGAACATCATGTTAAGATCGGAGGCAATTCCCATGACAACGGACCAGATGAGATGCAGACTGGCGACACTGTATCCGGGACCAAAGTGGAAGCTAAAGTGTCAGACCATGCCGGATCGACAGGTGGTAGCCATATTCAGAAGCGTTAATGAGCGAAATTATTTCAAAGTAAAGAAACGTAAAAAGAAGAAAGAGCCAGGTATTAAGGAAGCAGTTCAGTTGACCATATTTGATCTGCCCGGAATGGAAGACTGCAGACTCGAACCAATCTACAGAACCGCAACATAGGCAACTCCTATTATAGAAAGGAGTGATGCCGAGTGTTTGGTATCAGGAATTATTTTTCAGGTTACAAGTATACGACTTCAGTTGTGGTGAAGTACGACGATTTTAACAAACTGAGGAAAATTGCGAAAAAAGAAAATCGCAACCTCAGGAAACAGCGTCGTGTGGAGCGACTGGCAGTGTATCCTGTGCCCGGAAGGATTCGTGGTGTTGGACAGTTGTGTATTCTACGTTAAAGAAAGGAGGAGTTTTAGATGAAATATTCTAGGCTCCTCCTTTCTGTCTTGTTCTTCACTTAATTCAGCACTTTTCACTACGTTCAAAATGGAAAGGAGATATTTATGCCAATCTTTAGAAAGATAGTAACAGAAACCTCAACAGCTATTTTTGACATCAAAGCGGACACAAAAGCAGAAGCAGACGAAGCATTTGAAAGAAAGTTCAGAGATCCTGATATGGAAGGTGACTATGACGAGTATCGCGATCTTATGAATAGTCAATGCGAAGAGAAAATTATTGATATACAGCAACCTTGGGAAAATGACGAAGAATATGCGAGAAGCGATCTCAGGGCACCTGACTTCTTCATTGAAGCTAAGAAACCTGAAGAACCTAAGTACGACGTATATTTCAAGTTCTATGACAAGATTAAAGGTCACATTGTAAAGGCTTATCCGGATTGTCAGCTTAGTTTAGTTCTTGAAAAACTTACTGAATTTAACAAAGACTATATTCTCAAACCAACGATCCCAAACGGTGAAGCGATTAAAAACTCTATGGATCATGGAACGAAACTTATTTATTACGTATGTGAGAGGAGAAAATAATGGCTGAACAGATTGTACCTATCAGAAGTGTAAAAGGATATTTCAAAGAGTTTGGGATTGAGGCAATTGGTAAGAAGCATGCGGATCCTCAGTTGGTGAAACAGCAGTTGCTCGATGCATTCCAGAAGGAGATATTTGGACAGTTAGCGATGAAGTTCGGTGATCCGGAACTGCTGGCCGTCGACGTATCCGCGATTGACCCGGAGACGAAACGCCAGGTGGACAATATTCTCTCCAACAGTGTCCGGAAGTGGAAGCGTTTGTGTATGGTGTTTGCTCAGTATCGTGAAACCCATGACATGATAATGCCTTCGGATCTGATGGTAACGCTGGAGGATATTGTTAAGGCGCAGACGGAAGGAACGTATGATCCTGAGGAGGTCGAGGACGTTGTCACGACAGAAGGATGATCAGTGCCCATATCTGCATGACAACAGCTGCGGATACCCGAATAAGGATCCGATGAAGTTCTGTGCTTTGTGGAAGCATTGCACAAGCTATAAATTTCTTGAAGAATCAAAAATCTTATTTGAAAAGGAGAAGAGAAAAGATGGACAACAAGATTATCGAGAAGACCCTGGATGTGGTAGGGAATGCGGCGAAGCTGGGTGCGAATCTGACGGAACAGAAGAAGGAGAAGCCGAATCCTAAGTCTGTTCCTCAGACGGATGACAACAGCAACAAAGCGAGCCAGAATATTCAGATTGCTCTGGATACTGGTAAGAAGAAGGAACCGAAACCTGTCGAGAAGCATATTCATACGTTCCCTGAGAATCGTCCGCTGACTTCAGAAGAGTGCGAGTTGGATCTGAAGAAGGCTCAGATGGAGTATGAACTTAAGAAATCTGAGCAGACGTATGCCATGAAGGTCAATGAACGTGAGTGGCAGTATAAGATGGAACAGGAGAAGAAAAATGAAAAGAAGGGAAAGATTCGTCGAATCATTGGAGGCATTCTGGTTGCAATTGGTATTAGCACTGTTGGCTATAGTATCTATGCCGATTATCGCGATCATCGAAATCAACAAGTGGCTCCTCCGGCGCTTCCCGCTCCTGAACCGGTTAAGGCCGATGGCGAAGTTAAATAATACGACTGAAGATATTTAAGGAGGATTAATTATGGCTACTACGATGACTACTGATACCCCTATGCGCAGGATGTACAAATTCTATACGATCGTTATTGAACCGAATTGGAAAATATGGCGTGACAAGAATCCTGATGAGGAACCGGTTCGTGAAATGAAGATTAAAATATCTGCAACAGATATTGCGGATGCTCAGGAGAAGGTATGGAAAGCTGTGAATCTCGATCCGGAGACGTATGAGATTGTCAGCATTTATACGGACGGATATTTCAACAGGTATCATGCTCGTTACGGAGACACAGAAGATTAAGCTCGGACAGTGATCCGGCATCTATAGTGAAGGAGGTTCTCTGGCGTAATTGCTGGGGAACCTCCTTCGTATTCAAGGAGTTGATATTTTGTCAAAATCGGAAGGAAAGGTAAAAGATTGTGCGATTATTATAGAAGTGTATAACGAACGATTGCATATTTATGAGCATGATATTTTTGGCACTATTACTGAAGGTAGCATTTATACACTTCATGACAAAACACCTAAAGAAATATCAGAGTGCTTATGCGAATATTTAGTGAGTTTTAAATGCAAATAAAGGAGGTTATATTTATGGGGTTTCTGAAGACATTGTTTACTGGTTACCGGTTGTTGTATCAGGATCTGACCACCAAACACAACGATCTTATTCCGAGATGTTTCACTGGGTGCGGGACAGGTCTGATGATGATCGGCAGTGCAGTGATGGCCAAGACAGCACTTCAGGATGACACCAGGGAAGTGATTGCTGAATGCGACGCAGCGATCGCGGAGGCTGAGAAGCATATCGAAGGCGAGAAGAAGCCTGCTCGTGTGAAGCGTATATTTAAGGCTAAGGTGGTCAAGGGATGGAAAATGGTCAAAGTGTTCCACAAAGGCATTATCTGCGAAACGGTTGGCGGTGCGTGTGTTGGAGTCGGGCTTGGTATTTCAGAAGCTGGAAAGCACAAGGCAATCAAGGGTGCTGCAGCGATTGGCACGGCTTTTGCGGCGTACAGGGCTAATGTTCGTGATGATCTTGGTGACGAAGCCGATCTGCGATATTTGACTGGCAGGAAAGCAGTTAAGCGGACTGAGAAGGTTGATAAGAAAACAGGTGAAATCACACAGGAACTGGAGTATGTTCAGGATGATGACGGTGTAACCATTAAGAAAGATCCGGATGCGTTTAAATTCTGGTTCAGTGAAGAAACGTGCCCGTCATTGTGGAATTCCAACTATGACCTTCGTAAAGCCAATCTGGAATGGGTGGAAAATCTTATTACACGGAAGCTTCAGTTGGCAGGGCATATTTCTCTGAATGATATGAGGCGTGAATTCGGTGGTCTCGAACCTTCAACGATGGATGTTGGTATTGGAGGTATATTTGGCCGTGTCATCGATCCTAACAAGCCAAAGGTAAAACAGTTTGTAAACCTGCATTTCCGTGACGATAAGGACTTTATGGAAGGGCGTACTGATAGTTGCTGGATTATATTTGACTGTGATCCGGATCCGATTATTGGACGGATCGGAAAGAAGATGAAGCAGGTGGAGAAGTAATGTGGAGTGTGCTTTGGAATCTGATGGCTGTCATTGGTATCATGTGTTGTATTGGCGTTGTGATTATTATTACAATGCTGTCGATTGATGAGATCCGTGTGAGACATAAAAGAAAGCACCAGATGACGTATACTAAATATTTTACTGAGGAGGATACTGAAAATGAGAGATGAAACGAAACAGAAACTCAAGTATTGGTTGATCGGTATATTTACAGGTGGTGTTGTAGCTACTCCGGTCACGGCGTTCATTTGTAAGAATATTTATGAAAAGAAGATCGAAGAAGCTTCTGAGCAGGCTGAAACACGTGGCATGAATGCGATGGCGGAGTATGCGGTACAGCAGCAAGCCATATCTGAAGACAAGCAGTTGACCGAGGAAGACTACGCAGAGAAAGATCCAAGGGAAATTGATACGAGTATTGATGACGAAGAAGAGATGCTTAACGAGGAGGCGCACCAGCGATATTTAGACATGATTGATAAGTATAATGGTAATGGAGAGATTCAGCCGCATATCATCGACGTTGAGAAGTTTGAGAACGAGATGTATATGCAGAAGTCCTGTGTGAACTGGTATGAAGAGGATGATGTGTTTGAGGAGGATCTCGAAGTCAAACACGATCCATATTTCCTGTTCGGTGTAACATCGGGGCATCAGTTATTTGATGATACGTCTGGTCGAGAAGATCCGGATACGGTTTATGTTAGGAATGAAAGTAAACTGACGGATTTTGAGATCACACGTATTCATGGATCATACGCACAAATGGTTGGAGGTGAGTCCGGCCTTGGTGAAACAGATTAATACAGGTGGTATTGTCGAGAAAGTATTGAAGGATTTTAAAGGATATTTTCATTGGTTACAGCAGCAGAGCGGATTGACTGGGCCATTAAGTTCGATGCTTGCTGAAACCTCCTTCGTATCTGTTGATGGTCTGGATGATATTCTGGTGGAGAAGACGAAGGAGGAAGTTCGTAGAAAGTATGCTGAAGAGATTGCTGAGGAGGAAGACTTAAATGATAAGGAAACTGAAGCGTTGTATAAAAGTATTCGTGGTGATGTATGTCTGTTTGAAGTTATTACCTGTCTTGCCATTAGCCTGAATGAAATGTTTGAGGACTCGTCAGCTTTTGACGGGCCCTCGCATTTCTTCGGTGTCATGATGCACAATGCCGGGTTTGATATCTATGACGAAGAAGATTGGGACATGGATGAGAACCGAGTACGTGGATCTTGGGAGAAACGCATCAAAGTTATTCTTGGACGCGAGTATAACTATTATGGCGTTGGTGGGTTATTTCCTTTGGAGCCTTGTGATGAACCGTGTGAGGATCAGAGGAAGATTTCTTTATGGCAACAGATGAATAATTGGGTCGATCAGCACACTGATGAGGATGGTGAGTGGGTTGATTGAGGTCAAATATGAGGTTGTTGTCGAGGAAAGAATCCCTCCAGGAGTGTATATGACAGTGCAGGAATATGCTGAAATGAGGCAAATTAATGAGTCAACTTTGCGAACTAAGTTGAGTCGAGGCGAAATTCCGAGCTATCTTTTTTATGGAAAAAGGCTGATTCCGAGGGATTTTGAGGCGAATTCGTAAGTCAGTTTTTAAGTCAGTTTTGTGAAAAATCTATGGGGTACCGTATTAGGATCGGTGAAAAATGCTGTTTTTGGGTCAATAAGTCAGAAATTTCTGACTTAATTTTCAAAACTGACTTACCCTCAAACCCTTATAAATCAACGGTTTGAGGCCTGTAAGTCAGAAATTTTTAAAATTTTTAAATTCTCTATAGAAAAATTTTTTATATATAAAATAAGAATTTAAAAAAATTTCTGACTTAACTGACTTACAACGATTTTTAGCAGAAAGGAGGCAATCATGCACTAAATGGATTTTTATAAGGTAACTTATCGGAGACGTAAAGATGCATACGAAGTTTATCCGGAGTTTTATAATTCAGAAGATATTAGTGATCTTATGATACGTGGTAATGATTTTTATGCCGTGTATGATGAACAATCAGGAATGTGGAAACGCAATCCATTGTTTATTCAGAAGATCATTGATAAGGATTTATGGAATAAAGCTGAAGAAATTAAGAAAAGGCAAAATCCAGATATTTCTTGTCCAGTTGAAGTTAAGTCAATGCTTAATTGTTCATCCGGATCATGGGAAAGATTTGTAAAGTATGTTAAACGTCTTCCTGATAATTTTCACCAACTTGATGAAAAGCTTACGTTTCAGGATACAGTTGTAAACAGAGAAGATTATGTATCTAAGAGATTGCCATATTCTGTAAAAGAAGGTGACATCAGTGCATATGAAGAGCTCATATCTACATTGTATGAACCTGAAGAACGTAAGAAGTTTGAATGGGCAATTGGAAGTATAATCGCCGGTGATTCGAAGAAGATTCAAAAGTTTATTGTATTTTATGGTCCAATGGGTTCTGGTAAAAGTACAGTAATGAATCTTATTGAACAATTATTTGGCGGTTATAGTAAAAAGACCGGATATTGTGCAAAGATTAATGCAAAAGCATTAGTTGGAAACAATATAGGGTTTGCGCTTGAACCATTTTCTAAGTTTCCGCTAGTTGGTATTGATCAGGATAGTAAACTTAGTAAGATCGAAGACAACACTATATTAAATCAGATTGTTAGTCATGATACAATCCAGATCAATGAAAAGTTTAAGAATCTGTATGAAGCATCTGCTGGGTGTTTTATTTTTATGGGTACTAATGAACCAGTTCGTATTACAGATTCAAAGAGCGGTGTTATTCGAAGATTGATCGATGTGGAACCAACGGGGAATCTTATTCAGCCTGAAAGCAAGTATGAAGAACTTGTAGAGAAGATGAACTATGAATTGGGCGCAATCGCATATCACTGTCTAAAAGTTTATAAGAGCATGGGCAAGTCATATTACAGTAAGTATCGTCCGACTCGAATGATGCAACGTACAGATCATTTCTTTAATTTCATGAAGGATAATCTTGAGTTGTTTATTCGGCAAGGCGGAGTTACTGCAAATGAGCTTTGGAACATGTATAAAACTTGGTGCAATGACAGTGGAATGGATTACACAATGAAGCGATTCCAGGCTCTTGAAGAAGCAAAGAATTATTTTACTTCATTTGAAGAGCGCCCATACATTGATGGGAAGCAGCTTCGGAACTGGTATTCAGGTTTGAAGATGAAAAAGTTTCAAGCGGAAGAGCCGAATGATATTAAGGAGGAACAAAAACAATGGGAACTACCAAGGTGGCTAAATCTGAAGGAACAGCCAAGTCTACTGGACAGAGAGCTGGCAAATCAACCGGCACAGTACGGGGACGAGCAACCGTCACAAAAGTGGATAAACTGCCGGACGAAGCTAAAGGATTTGGACACGAGCAGGACACATTACGTGAAGTGCCCGTTAACAATGATACATCTGGACTTCGACAAGAAGAACGCGGAGGGACAGAAGGACTTCCTGCTAAACGCAAAGGCGGCGTCCTCGTATCCTGAAACGTATGCTGAACTCTCAAAAGGTGGCCAGGGAATTCATGCAACATATTATTATGACGGAGATCCGGATGATCTTGCGAGAGTGATTGAAGAAGGTATCGAAGTAAAGGTTCAGAAAGGAGACGCGGCATTACGAAGGAGATTACTCAAGTGCAATGATGTTCCGATCGCGCATATTTCCAGCGGATTGCCGCTGAGAAAGAAGAAAGTGATTAACGATAATGCGCTGAAGGATGCGAAACATTTACGCACGAGGATATTGAAGGCGCTGAGAAAGGAGATTGAACCGGGTTTTACAACCACGTGTATCAATTATATTGAAGCGCAGTTGTTGGAAGCGCAGGAGAAAGGCATTGCCTATGATATTAGTGATCTGGATAATGCTATATATTCGTTCGCAGCTTCCTCAACACATAATGCCAAAGCATGCTTAGACAAGTATTTTAGCATGAAGATGATCTGGCCTGAACCTCCTAAGATGACTGCTTATGCGGATGATTTTCCTGAAGATCAGAAGGTATTTGTTCCGAATACAGATCCGAATGCTCCTTTAGTATTTTGTGATATTGAAGTGGCTAAGAACCTTCTGCTCGTATGTTATAAGGAAGCCGGTCCTGATAAGCAGGTCATCAAGATGTTCAATCCTCAACCGTATGAGCTCGAAACGTTATTTAAGATGAGGCTTGTTGGATTCAACTGTTTAACGTATGATGCTCCGATATTGTATGCAAGGTATATTGGCTACAGCATTCTAGATTGTTTCCAGTTGAGCCAGGATATTATTGTGAATGACAAGCGGAGCAACTTTACGAGAGACTCGAAGAATGTGTTTGAGATTGATATATTTGATTATTGCACGAACAAGCAGAGTCTGAAGAAATGGGAGATTCAGCTTGGTATTCCGCACATGGAGATGGGTGTTGACTGGAACAAGGAAATTCCTGAAGAGCTGTGGCTTAAGCTTGCTGAATATTGTGAGAACGATGTTCGTGCAACCGAAGCCGTATTTAATGCAACGCAGGAGGATTTTAAAGCCCGTGAGATCATGTGCGAGTTAACTGATATGCCGTTGATCACCACAACAAATCAGCTGTCTGCCAAGTACATATTTGGGGATGTCAGAGAACCATGGCATGAGTTTATTTATCCGAACCTTGCAGAGAAGTTTCCTGGGTATGTATTTGAAGGCGGAAAGAGCTATTACAACGGCGTGCTGATTGGTGAAGGCGGTCGAGTATATGCTGAGCCTGGGATGTATTATCATGTGAAAACGTTTGATGTGGCCAGCATGCATCCAAGTTCTATCATTGCCGAGAATGGTTTTGGAAGATACACAGAAAGATTCAAGCAGTTGATGGATATTCGAATAGCTATTAAGCATAAGGATTTTGACAAAGTGAAACAGTTGAATCCTTCACTTGGCAAATATTTGAATGATCCTGCTCAGGCAAAGGCATTGGCTTATGCACTGAAAATAGTTATAAATTCTGTGTATGGGTTGACAGCAGCTAAGTTCCAAAATAAATTCAAGGACCCCCGCAATATTGACAACTGGGTTGCCAAGCGCGGGGCTTTATTTATGGAATCGCTGAGACTTAAGGTCCAGGCGATGGGGGCCAAGGTGGTCCATATTAAGACAGACTCAATCAAGATAGAGAAACCTACTCCTGAAGTTGAGCAGTTTATTTTAGACTATGGTAAACAGTGGGGTTACAACTTCGAAGTAGAGAGTATTTATGAACGGATCTGTCTGGTCAATGACGCTGTGTATATTGCCAAGTGTTCTAAGGATGAAGAGAATGGCGAAGAAGCAGGTCATTGGACGGCAACTGGTGCTCAGTTCCAGCATCCGTATATCTTTAAGACGTTATTCAGCAAAGAGCCTATTGAGTTTAGTGATCTTTGTGAGAAGCGGGAAGTGAAGACGGATATTTGGCTGGACATGAATGAGGATTTGGAGGATGTTACGGCATATGAAAAAGAGTTAACAAAGGTAGACAAGGTATTTAAAGATGCTTGGGGAGCCAACTGGAAAGTTACACTGAATATGCTTACAGACGAACAGGCGGTTAGTCATGAGATATTAGAAGCAGTCGATAAGAGAAAGGATTTGGAACAGAAGATTGCTAAAGGTCATGATTATCAGTTTGTTGGTCGAGTTGGGTTATTCTGTCCGATCATTTCTGGCAAAGGCGGAGGTCTGCTGATGCGTAAGGGAACTGACGGAAGTTATTCCAGTGTGGCCGGAAGCAAAGGTTATCGATGGCTTGAAGCCAGCCGTGTTAAAGAACTTAATTATGATAAGTATATTGACATGAGCTATTTCCGCGACCTCGCAAGCGTGGCCGTGGAGACAATTGAAAAGTTTGGATCATTTGATGGGTTCGTCGACGATATTCCGTTTGACGGACCATATACTAACAAATCAAAAGAATTAAAGGAGAATTAATATTATGAGTTATACTGATGTTGCCCGCAAAGCGAATGAAACGATTATTACCCGTATGGTTGATGGTAATCTGCGCGTTGAGAATGCTGTACTGATGTTCCGAAATTTTAAAGGTGGCCCGACGAACTTTAACCCGCAGGGAGGAAAGCGTACGTTCAGTCTGTGTCTGCCTAAGGAATGGGCGGATATTCTGAAGCAGGATGGATGGAACGTGAAGGAGCGTCAGCTCGATGACGGAGAGGTTATTTATCATACTGAAATCGTTGTTAATGAGAATAGTCAGTATCCCCCGCACCTGTATTTGCTGAGCGAATTTATGGGGAAGAAGACGCTGACTCTTCTGCAGCCTGAACAGTATTATAAACTGGATCAGGATATGATTGTTGGACTGGATCTTGAGATTCATCCGTTCGAGCATGGCCGTGGCACTCCTGGCAGCAAGAAGGGATATCTGAAGAACTTGTGGGCAACGCTGCAGTCTGTTAATGATTTTGGTGGTAAGTACGCTGGTTATGAGATGGCGAATGCGGGGGTGTAAGTATGGAGAAGCATTTTTGTGATCGGTGCGGTAAAGAAGTCACTTATGATGATTTCAGGAAAGGTACTGATGATGCAAGAGCCGTTGGATTGAATGATGGCGCATTTGGCGCAGAACTTTTTAAGGTTATTAAAGTTAATGAACCTGATGAACATTTATATGCGGCTAATTATCAGGCGGATCTTTGTAGAGATTGTCAGATCAAGTTGAACGTCATGGTGAATCAGTTTATCAAAGGTCATGAAGGTTGACTTATATCCGCACCAGTCCGATGCTATGGAGAAGCTTCATAGCGGAAGCATATTGTGCGGAGGAGTCGGAAGCGGGAAGAGTCGGACGTCCCTGGCATATTTCTGGGTGAAGGAGTGCCAGGGCTCCCTCTCTCCGCTTCGGCGGAAATTGAAGACTAAACTGTTTATTATCACCACGGCACGCAAAAGGGATACTGGCGAATGGCAGGAAGAAGCTGATGTATTTGGACTGAAGCCTGTCATTGATAGTTGGAACAATATTTCAAAGTACACTAAAGAGAAAGGCGCGTTCTTCATTTTTGATGAGCAGCGTGTCGTTGGCAGTGGCGCTTGGGTGAAGTCATTTCTGAAGATTGTAAAGCAGAACCGTTGGATATTGTTGACTGCAACACCTGGAGATACATGGATGGAGTATATTCCAGTGTTCATTGCAAACGGTTTTTACAGATGTAGAAGTGACTTCACTCAGCAGCATGTTATTTGGGCACGCTGGAGTAAGTTCCCAAAGGTGAACGGGTATTTTAACGAAGGTTTGTTGATGAGGCATCGAAGAGATGTTCTTGTAAACATGCCATTTGTGAAGCACACAGAACCAAAGCACATCGACCTATTTCTTCCGTATGATGAGGAGAAGAGTAAGCTGGTTATTCGCAGTCGTTGGGATCCATTTAAGAATGAGCCAATCAAAGACGCCAGCGGTTTGTGTTTATGTTTGAGAAGAATTGCGAATGAAGATCCAAGCAGGATCGAGACAGTGAAGGAGATATTGGAGGAGAGACAACGTGCGATCATTTTCTACAACTTCAACAGTGAGCTTGCTCTCTTGCGACAATTGCCCACTACCGTGGCGGAGTGGAACGGCCATATGCACGACAGCCTGCCCGAAGGGAAAGCGTGGGCATATCTTGTTCAATACAACGCAGGAGCAGAAGGATGGAACTGCACAACCTGCGACACCATCATCTTCTTCAGTCAATCATATTCTTACAAACAAATGATCCAAGCAGCTGGTCGTATTGATCGGATGAACACACCTTACACGACGCTATATTACTATCATTTGACTTCACGGTCAAAGATTGACATGGCCATATCGAGGGCCCTCAGGGCTAAGAAGAACTTTAACGAACGCGAATTTGCACATTTGTAGTTTGAGACAATGTCCCCAAAAAAAACAAGGCCTATTATAGAGAGGGAGAGAATGTAACACATTTTCTTCCTTTTTTTGTTGGTCTGCGTCGTCAGTTGGGGGACGGGTGCGACAGGATTGACATGATAAAACCTCCTTTCGATGGTCAGGAGGTTTGGAAAGGAGCGGGTCTGCAATGTCCATAAAAGAAAATCAATTCCAGGCGCAATTGATCCGCGAGCTGAAAGCGGTTTTTCCAGGATGCGTCGTCCTAAAAAATGACGCCAATTATTTGCAGGGCTTTCCAGACCTCCTGATTCTTCACAATGACAAATGGGCAGCTCTTGAGTGCAAACGCGATAAAGAAGCTCATCGACAACCAAATCAGGAATATTATGTGAACGCATTAAACAAGATGAGCTATGCAAGTTTTATTAGTCCTGAAAACAGAAATGAGGTATTGAATGAACTTCAACAAACATTCAGAACTGATCGGTCAACACGCATTTCTGGGTGCGAGTAAATACCACTGGCTGAATTATGATGACGACAAGCTTATACAGGCATATCTGAATTCACTCGCAGTTCAGAAGGGAACTGAGCTTCATGACCTCGCCTGTAATCTTATTCGACTTGGCGTCAAACTTCCGAAGAGCAAGACAACATTGAACATGTATGTGAACGATGCAATTGCTTATCGGTTAACCCCTGAACAGCCGCTCTATTTTTCGAGAAATTGTTTTGGTACAGCTGATGCAATTTCATTTAACGAGAAGAATCGTTTTCTAAGGATTCATGATCTGAAGACCGGTATCACTCCGGCCCACATGGAGCAGCTTGAGATCTATGCTGCTCTTTTTTGTTTGGAGTACAAAATGCAGCCGAAAGATATCGGAATGGAACTGCGTATTTACCAGAACAATGAGGTTCTTACACACTCGCCGCTTGGCGATGATATTAAATGTATAATGCAGAAGATCATCGTCTTTGACGGAAAGATCGAAAAAATTAGAGTGGAGGAATAACCAATGAAAAACCAAGTACCAAACCCCAACATTTTTGCGCAAATGCAACAAATCGATGACCTTGAACATTATGGGACACCGAGACATTCAGGTCGTTATCCTTGGGGAAGCGGCGAGAATCCTTATCAAGGCGATGAGAATTTTCAGAAGCATTTGTCTACTCTGCGTAAGCGCGGAATGACAAATACTGAAATCGCCAAATCGATGGGGATTTCCACAACACAGCTGAGAGCTAAGATTGATATTGCAGGAGAGAACGCTACAAAGTGGCGCGACTCAATGATTTATAAGCTTCATGATAAAGGCTATAATAATTCTGCAATTGCTCGCCAGCTGCAAATTCCTGACACAACAGTTGGTAATGTTCTTCGCAGAGAAAATCAGCACAAGATTTCTTCTGTTCGGGCGGTAGCCGATACTTTAAAGGAAGCCGTTAAAGATCAGAAGTATGTTGATGTTGGACATGGCAGCGAAGTATATATGCGTGCAAGCAAGGATAAAATGCGGCATGCTGTTGTGTTATTGGAACAGGAAGGTTACGAGATCCAGCTGCATTATCAGAAGCAGATGGGAACTGGAAAACCGACAACAATTAAAGTTCTTTGTCCGAAAGGCACTTCTTGGGCAGAAGTCGAACAAGCAAAGCGAGAAGCTAAGATTGATTTTCCGAACTATCATTTTGAAGATCGTGATTACAAGAATCCTCATAAATTGGAGACGCCTGTTTCTGTGGATTCTAAACGAGTTCAGGTTGTTTTTGGAGATCAGAAGCTTCCTGATGGAACCTATGGTAAAGATCGGGATGGATTGATTGAAATTCGTCCTGGATGCGAAGATTTAAATCTTGGCAGAAATCATTACGCACAGGTTCGTATTGCCGTTGACGGAACTCATTATTTGAAAGGTGTTGCTGTTTATAATTCGAATCTGCCGAAAGGCATCGATATTCGGTATAATGTGAGCAAGCCTTCAACGATGCCCTTGAAGAGTGATGACAAGAATATTGAAACTGTATTTAAGCGGATGAAACCTGATCCTGTTACGAACAACCCATTCGGTGCTTCGATTAATCAGGATGACGACAAGCTTAAATTTATTCAGATTCATTATCAGGGCAAAGACGGCAAAGAACATTTATCTGCTCTTAATATTGTTAATGAGCAGGGAACATGGAATGAATGGAGCAGGAACCTTCCTTCTCAGTTCTTATCCAAACAGACAATTCCCCTGGCAACCAAGCAGCTTAAATTGGATGCTAGAATGCGACATGACGATTTTGATGAGATCATGTCTATTTCTAATGCAGCCGTTCGCAAGAATCTTTTAAATTCGTTTGCGGATAATTGTGATTCTGCTGCTTGTCATTTAAAGGCAGCATCACTTCCGAGACAGGCGACTCATCTGATTGTTCCATTTCCTGACATAAAAGAAGATCAGATTTACGCGCCTAACTATAATAATGGAGAACGTGTTGCGCTTATTCGTTTTCCTCATGCTGGGCGTTTTGAAATTGCTGAGCTTACTGTAAATAATAATTTCAAGCACGGCAAAGAGGTTATTGGTACAGGCGGCGAAGACGATGTAAAAAATGACGCTGTTGGTATTCATCCTAAAGTTGCTGAGAAATTGTCAGGTGCGGATTTTGATGGTGATACGGTTCTGGTTATTCCGAACAATGACGGTTCTATAAAAACTCATCCATCTTTGAAACAGCTCGATGGATTTGCTGATGAGCTGCGTGTTCGTTATAAACGAGATCCAAATTCTAGTGTTCCGCATATGACTGCACAAGAAAAAGGCATGCAGATGGGTTTGGTTTCAAATCTTATTACTGACATGACTTTGAAAGGTGCACCCGCTTCTGAAATTGCTAGAGCAGTTAAACATTCAATGGTTGTTATTGATGCTGAGAAGCATGATTTGGATTGGCGTAGGTCAATGCAGGATAATAATATTGAACAGTTATTTCTGCGATATCAAGATCGGAAGCAAGGTGGAGCGTCGACTCTTATTTCTAGATCGACAAGCCCACAAGAGATTCCTCAACGAAGAGCTGGGGAAAGAAGGATCGATCCGGTGACTGGAAAGTCCCGGGTTTTTTATATTGATCCTAATACCGGTGAACGTTTATATACTCCGACAGGCCGTATGAAATCTCGGCAGAAACTTATTGAAGTGCGGGATGAGAACGGCAAAAAGGTTAAGGATCCTAAGACGGGTCGTATTTTAAAGGAGCCCGTGCTGGATGAAAATGGCAAGGCCATATGGGAGAAGGTTCCTGCTACAGAGACCTCCCAAAAAATGTACGTCCGTAAGGACGGGTCAATTCGTACAGATGCTATGGAGTTATCTTCTGGCAAGAAGATGGAGAAAGTGTACGGAGAATATGCAAACGACATGAAAGCGCTTGCTAATCAGGCTCGTCTTGAGGCTTCACATATTCGTCTGGACCATATTAACCCAGTAGCCCGTAAGTTATATGCAGATGATATTCGTGATTTGGATATTGCTCTGGGTATTGCTAAACAGAACGCCCCGCTTGAACGTAAAGCGCAGTCCCTTGCTTCAAAGTTATTTGCTATGAAGAAAGCGGATAATCCTGAACTCGAGTACGATCAGGATAAAAAGAAAAAAGCGCAAGCTCAGTGTCTAGAGGAAGCTCGATATCGTGTTGGAGCTAAGAAGATCAACATTGATATTAGTGACAGGCAATGGGAAGCAATTCAGGCAGGCGCTGTATCTGGCACTAAACTGGAAGAGATATTAAAGAACACCGATGTTGACAAACTAAAGAAGCGTGCGTTACCGAGAACACCAAAAGGTATTTCTCCTGCCAAGCTTGCTACTGCTAGAATGCGGATCAACAACGGTTATTCTGCTAAAGAAGTAGCTGACAGTCTTGGTGTCTCTGTTGACACTCTATATCGTGCGCTAGGAAAGAGAGATGAGAACTGATCTGATGGCTAAAGCAGAGGATATTTTACTGACAACAAAGGACAATCCTTTCAATCCATTTACTGATGAGGACAATTGGAGAGCTTTTGACACTGATTATTCTCATCCTTACAACACTGAAGCATATTACATGAGACTCTTGGGACTTCGCAATCCTGATAATTTCAGTGCTAAAGATCTTGCGATCGAACTCATGCAGATTTTTGAAGAGATCATTGCGATCAATCAAGAGATGGGAATTGATCTGTACCAGCTGATTACTCGGGAGGGTACTCGGCTAGATCATGTCCCCCATGAATTACTGCTTCAAACTACTTAACGGGTTTATAGGTACCGGGGGAGGGGCCCCGCAAAAGGCCCCCACCCCCGTCAT
>Ga0247610_10001282_pt1 | contig 31434 bp, 36 predicted proteins | sample 174DNAGHGhighgp2_FD_193483 | JGI IMG/M metagenome (GOLD analysis project Ga0247610, IMG submission 193483) | Sheep rumen microbial communities from Palmerston North, Manawatu-Wanganui, New Zealand - 1742 DNA GHGhigh gp2 | ecosystem: Host-associated > Mammals > Digestive system > Stomach > Rumen...
CTATAAATTTCAATGTGTTGTGAACTATTCTTACAGATAATTCATCTGTATCGTCATAAAGTTCACCATCAATATCGTAAAGTTTTTTATCTAACTTAACTAAAATTTTTTCACATTTAAAACGCTCATTATATTTAATTGAACCAGCGCCTTTTTTGTTAAGCTTTATTAAATTATGAATTGTGAATAAACGATTAAATTTGTGAATTAATGATACAGTAATAAATCCATCATCAACGATTCCGTCTGGAATTAAATTGATTCCACCACCAACATTTTTACCATTACCAATTGAAAAAGAAATTATTTTATTTTCAACTCAAGTTTTTCCATCATCTAAAGAATACTTAATTTTGTGAACACTAAAAAATAAACACTTAGAAATAGTTGCTAATTTATATTTTGTTTTTTGACTAAAATGCTTATAACTTAGGTACTTCTTAATTACATTTGGAACAATACCCGCACCAATTGCATTAATGCATCTTACTTTATCATTAACAATTAAAAAATCAACTTTAGTAGCTTGTTGTTTAATCAATCTTTTTATATTAACGATTGGATCAGTTTGACTAATTTTATCAAAATTGGATGTGAAATCATTTCCACTTCCAGATGGTAAAGCACTTAAATAAACATTTTCAAAATTTTTAATTCCATTAAGTACTTCATTAAGAGTTCCATCACCACCAACAGCAATAATATGAACTGGTCTATTCAAAGATGAAATTTCTTCAGCAAGTTTAATAGCATGCTTCTTATATTCAGTTTTATGAACAAAATGCTTGATGTGAGAACTTTTTAAAAAGTTCTCTATTTTATCAAAATACTCGTTTGATTTGCCGTTATTTGATGTTGGATTAACAATAAAATGGATTTCTATCATAATTATTCTCCTATCATTCGTTTTAGTTCTTTCCAAATGATTTGATCATTACCTTTTGGATCGACGGAAAGCAAATGTTCCCCTCCTTTTTGAAAAACAATTCTATTGTGGTCATTACTATACATTTTAATTTTATTTAATTTTTTTATGTTTTTTTTGTAATAGCAATCATTCTCTGTTTGAATATATGTTATTGGTAAAATTAAATTTGATTTAAAATGCTTTCTCAAATAATGGAAAGCAGGAAACATTGAATATCATGCTGCTAAATCCAGTCTTGTGAAACCATTAACTGGGGTTTTACTGCTTGTAAAGATACGCAAAATAATTGGATTATCTGTTAGCTTTGTTATGTTACCAACGGGACAAAAAGTGTTGGTATTAAATAAAACACATAGGAAATGTCTCATTCCAATAACCATTTTTTGTCAAGTGTTAAATATAGAAAGTGAAGTATCAACTCTACTGGGACCGTTTCAACACAAAACACCATTAATTTTATCAGGATATTTCTTGGCAAATAACAATGATAAATTTGCACCTCAAGATTCACCAGTCATATAAACTTTTTGAATATTTGGATACATTGACCTTAGTACTGAAATTGATTGATTTATTATCTTTAAATAATATCTATTGTATTTTGATGATTTTAAATTTACATCGTTTCCAGGTAAATCGATAAATGCAAAAGTAGCATTTAAATCAGTTGGAATTTTTCAAAATCTGTTAAAAGCACTAGAAAAATTAATCCCATTTAGATGAATGATAATTGTTTTTGCTTCCGAAATTTCATTCGATAACAAACAATTTAATGTTAGCTTTTCACCTACTTTTAAATCAATTTTTTTCATTTCATCACTATATATTACGTATTTTATATAAAATATATGTATTTATGAATTTAAATCAATGAAATGTACTTTCTCCTAGTAGAAAAATCCTAAAAAAGGCAAAAAAGTTGGCGAATTATGTAGATTCTCTAAAAGTAGAATTTAGACAAAAGACAAATAAAGAGTTGTCAGAGATGACAAATATTCTTATTGATCGTTTAAAAAGAGGTCAAAGTTTAGATGATGTTTTAGCTGAAGCATTAGCTACTGCAAGAGAAGCAATTTATAGAGTTCACCATATTTTCGCTTATAAAGTACAGCTTATTGGTGCAATTGTTGCAAACAATGGTGACTTTGCGGAAATGTATACCGGTGAAGGTAAAACAATTGTTATTATTTTAACTGCATATTTAAATGCATTATTAAAGCGTGGTGTTCATGTTGTAACTGTTAATGAATATTTAGTACAACGTGATGCACGTTTTTGTGCTGAAGCATTAAACCCTTTGGGAATTACGGTAGGTTATAACCTAGCTAGTTTCACTCCAGCACAAAAAAGAGAAATGTTTGCATGTGATATCACATATACAACAAACTCTGAATTAGGTTTTGATTATCTTCGTGATAACATGGTTAATCGTTATGAAGACAAAGTTATTCGTGAACTAAATTTTGCCATTATCGATGAAGGTGACTCAGTATTAATCGATGAAGCACGTACACCATTAATTATTTCAGGTCAGCCAAAACAAGACGTTTCAATGTATATTGAAGTTGATCGTTTTGTCAATAAACTTGGTAAAGACGATTTTATAATTGATGCAGAATCAAATTCAATTAATCTAACGGATGAAGGTGTTAAAAAAGCTGAAGCTTACTATAAGTTAACTAACTTATTCCATTTCCAAAACTCAACACTTTATCACAAGATTAAGAATGCATTATTGGCAAATAAAGTGTTTAGAAATGGTGTTGAGTATATTGTCAAAGATGATAAAGTGTTCTTAGTTGACCAATTCACAGGCCGTATTCTAGAAGGCCGTAGTTATAATGCTGGATTACAACAAGCGATTCAAGCAAAAGAAAAAGTTAAGATTGAACCAGAAAATATTACTGTGGCTACTATTACTTACCAATCATTCTTCCGTCTATATAATAAACTAGCTGGATTAAGTGGTACTGCTGCAACTGAGGCTGAAGAATTTTTAAAGATTTACAACATGGTTGTAGTAACCATTCCAACTAACAAACCAGTAATTAGACGTGATATGAATGATTATGTTTTCGCAAACAAAATCAGTAAATGAGTACACGTAGTTAGTGAAATCGAAAAAGTTCATGCTACTGGCCAACCAATTCTAGTTGGTACTGAATCAGTTGAGGATTCAGAAGAGCTAGTTTACTTCTTAAAAAATAAAGGTTTACCGTTCCAATTATTGAATGCTAAGAATAATGCAAAGGAAGCAAAAATTGTAGCTTTAGCAGGTCAAAGAGGAATGATTACTATTTCAACTAACATGGCTGGCCGTGGTACTGACATTAAGTTAGGACCAGGTATTGCTGAACTTGGTGGTTTATATGTTATTGGTACTGCTCATCATGAATCTCGTCGTGTTGACAACCAGTTAAGAGGTCGTAGTGGTCGTCAAGGTGACCCTGGAATAACTAGATTCTTTGTTTCTCTTGAAGATACATTGTTTAGAAGATTCGCAATTGAAAAAGAAAATAAGAGTAGTCAAAAAATTGATGACGAATATTACGACTCTTGATTCTTTACTCGTCTAATTAAAAATGCTCAGAAAAAAGTTGAAGCATTAAACTATGACATGAGAAAGAATTTAATTGACTACGATAGCATTCTTTCAAACCAAAGAGAACTAGTTTACAAACAAAGAGATCAAATCTTAAAAAATTCAACAAACCTTCAAATTGCTAAGAATATGGCAAAGGTTGTAGCTAAAGATGTAGTGGATATGTTTAAATCACCAAAAAATCCACTATTCGTTAAAGATGAAGAATTAGCAAACGCTATTAATAAGCGTATGTTCAATTACAACCTAGTTTCACCAAGCTTCTTTGAAAATAAAACAGTAGCTGAAGCCACAAACATTTTATTTAACATTTTGTGTATAAGTATTGACAAACGTGTTGAACTTTTAACTCCTGAAGTTGCTAACAAAATTTTCAGAGATATTATCATCCAATCTTTAGATCATCAATGAACTAACCACTTGGATTTAATGGTTAAGGTTCGTGAAGGTGTAAATCTAAGAAGTTTAGAGCAACGTTCACCATTAAACATCTATGTTGAAGAAGCTGATAAACATTTTGAAGATATGAAACAAAAAGTTGCACATGCAACAGTTTTTCAAATCAACCACATTTTCGTTCCTCGTGTAAATGAATCTATTTTCAATGAATTGTCAAATGTATTAACTGCATTGAACATCAACAAGAAAGCATACGAAGAACTTAAGAGTCGTAATAATGATTCAATCATTCAAAATGCTTTTGAAAGTAAACCAAACTTTAGCATTAATTTGAAACCAACTTCTCCTCGCGATAAGTTTGTCTCACAAGATTCTCAAACTAAATCTAGTGAAACATCAAGAGATGCAAAGAAAACTTTAAGTAACTTGATGGAAAAGATTAAATCTAGCCAACAACAAGCTGCTCAGGATAAAAAAGAAACTAAAAAAGTCGAAAAGCCAGTTCAAAAATCTAAGTAAATTCAAAGATACAATTGTCTCTCCATTAAGCATGCCTAAAATTGAAAAAGATAATAATCCATTAGTTTTAACAACTAACATGAAGCCAATTGCTGATCAAGTATCGGCAATTAATCAACTTGTTAGTAATGTTAAACAAGGCGTAAAATCACAAGTTCTACTTGGCGCAACAGGAACAGGTAAAACTTTTACAATTGCAAATGTTATAGAAAGATTGCAATCAAAAACTTTGGTTATTGTCCATAATAAAACTTTAGCTGCTCAACTTTATGGTGAATTTAAAGAACTATTCAAAAATAATCGTGTTGAATATTTTATTTCTTATTTTGATTTTTACCAACCAGAAGCTTATAAGCCAGCGATGGATTTATATATTGAAAAAAATGCACAGCGAAATGAGGATATTGAAATGATGCGTCTTTCAACTATCAATTCTTTAGCTACAGCTAATAAAGTTATTGTTATTGCTTCTGTAGCTGCTATTTATGCATCAGTTTCTCCATATGATTATGATGAATTTAAGTTGCTTATCAAAAAAGGAGAAAAAATCAACTATAAGCAATTTCAATATGAATTGATTAAGTTACAATATGAACGTAATCAAATCGATTTAAAACCTGGAACATTTAGAATTAATGGTGATGTTATTGAAATTGCACCAGGAATCAGTGATGCTTACATCGTAAGAATTTCATTATTTGGTGATGAAATAGAATCAATTCATTTAGTTGATGCTCTAACTGGTTCCGTATTAAAAAAACACGATTATTATGTAATTTCTCCTGCTAATGAATACATAATGAATAACTCTCGTTTTGAGGAAGCAATCAAAAGAATCACCGACGAATTAGACAAAAGAATTGAATACTTTAAAAAAAATGGAAAACTTCTTGAAGCACAAAGAATTGAGCAACGAACAAAAGCTGATATTGAATCACTAAAAGAGTTGGGCTTCTGTCCGGGAATTGAAAACTATTCGCGTCATTTAGAATTGCGTGCTGAAGGAGAAACTCCTTACACAATTTTTGACTATTATCGTAATGACGATTGACTATTAGTAATTGATGAATCACACATGACCATTCCACAAATTAGAGGAATGTTTAATACTGATAAAAACCGTAAGCAAGTATTAGTTGATTATGGTTTTAGATTGCCTTCTGCCTTAGACAACCGTCCATTAAATTTTCATGAATTTAATGACAAAATCAAACATGTCATTTATTGTTCTGCAACACCAAATGATTATGAAATTAATCAGTCTGAAGGTGTTGTTGTTCAACAAATTGTTCGTCCAACCGGATTAGTTGATCCAACTTTAGAAATTAGACCAACTAAATTCCAAATTGATGATTTATTAAGTGAAATCAAAAAACAAATTGCCAAAAACGAAAGAACATTTGTTACTGTTCTAACTATAAAAATGGCAGAAACTTTAACACAATATCTAAAAGATAAACATGTTAAAGTTGCATATCTTCATCATGGTTTAAAACCATTACAACGCTCAAAGATTTTAAATGACATGCGTAAGGGTAAATATGATGTTATAATCGGAGTAAACTTACTACGTGAGGGTCTTGATGCTCCTGAAGTATCTTTAGTTTGTATCTTTGATGCTGATAAGCCAGGTATCTTTAGAAACTCAAGAGCTTTAATTCAAACATTTGGTCGTGCTGCTAGAAATGTTAATGGAAGAATTATTATGTATGCCGATACTGTTTCTAAAGATATGCAAATTGCCATTGATGAAACTAATCGTCGTCGTAAAATCCAAATCGATTATAACCAAAAACATCATATAACACCAAAAACAATTGTTAAAGAGATTCGTGATGATTTTATTTCAGATGAAGAAGCTAAAATCATGGAAGCTGCCTATAAAGCTAAGAAAAAAGGTGGAGAAAAACAAACTAAGGCAATCAGTAGATTGCGTAAAGAAATGCTTGCTGCTGCTAAAAAGCAAGAATATGAAAAAGCTGCATACTTACGTGATTTAATTATTGAGCTTGAAGGTGATTTAAAAGGTGAGGAATAAATTATTATGTCTAACTATTTGCAAAACGAAATTATTGATTTATTAAAACAACATGAATTAACTTTGTCAACTGCTGAAAGTGTTACAGCGGGAATGATTAGTTCGTTTTTAGCGACAGTACCTGGATGTAGCAAAGTATTCAAAGGTGGAATGATTGTTTATTCTAACTTTGCTAAAAATAAACTTTGTGGTGTTAAAGAAGAAACTTTAAATCAATTCGGTGCAATCAGTGAACAATGTGTAAGGGAATTGGCTCTTAACACAAACAAAAAATTAAATACTGATATTTCATTAGCGATTTCAGGAAACGCAGGCCCAGTATGTGATGAAAATAAACCCACTGGATTCGCTTACCTAGGCATTTGTATTATTGATAAAATTTATATCTATGAATTACAATCTAAACAAAAAGAAAGGAATGACATCCGTATTGATTTAACACATATGGCATATGAAAAATTATTAAAATTAATTAAGGAGATGGTTTAAGATGAATGGAAATGAATTTAATTTAGCTGTGGCAATTGTTTCAACAATTGCTGGAGTATTAATTTTAGCCCTATTGCTTGCTGAATTTATTACTTATATAATTGCTAATAGATTTTCAATTTTTAAAAAACAAAAAATTGTTAATTTAGGTTGAATAGTTAATGTAATCTGTATAGTACTTGCTATTGCATTATCTGGTTTATTAATATTCTTTTATCTAAACCAACCATTATATTTAGGCTATATGATATTTTGGTGAGTAATAGTTGCGGTTGTTGTTTCTGTATTAATTATCAGAAGTTTGTATACATTGAAAAATAATAAGAAAAAGCACGAAGTTAAAAATGTACTAAGTTTATCACCTCAATCTTTAGCACAAGAATTTAATATTACTGATTTCAAAAATCAAAAAATTGAAGTTAATCGTAAAAAACACAGTAAGTGATATAACGGCATATATCCAATTTATGATCTTTTGGATCAAAGTATTGATCGTTTAACTGAAGAAAATCTTGTATTTATAACAACACAAATAGTAGAGTTTGAAGAAAAATTTTCATGTGAAATTATTTATAAACGAAATCGTTATACTTTCTGTTTATTTCTTACTTTATTGCAAAAATTACAGGATAAAATTAATAGTGAAAAATTACAATAATTAAAATTTGTTTTTAAAAAAATCATTTTTCCCCATATTTATATATGAAGGGACAATAATGAAAATATGAATGAAGAAAAAATATTAGAACAAGCTATTAAGCAAATCGAAACACAATTTGGAAAAGGATATATAACAAAATTTGATAAGAATCATAATACTATTGATGTCATACCATCTGGAAGTATTAAAGTAGACAAAATATTAGGAATTGGCGGTTACCCTAAAGGACGAATTATTGAAATTTATGGTAATGAGTCGTGTGGTAAGACCACTTTAGCTTTGCAAGCTGTAGCTTCATGTCAATCTATTGGCGGGAAATGTGCTTACATAGATTTAGAACATGCGCTAGATGCCAAATTTTGTATAGCTAATGGAATTGATTTATCAAAATTATTATTAGCACAACCAGATTCTGGCGAACAAACATTTCAATTAATTTCAGCACTTATTAAAACTGGAATGATTGATTTAATTGTTGTGGATTCAGTAGCAGCAATTGTACCTGAGAGTGAAATTCAAGGTAATTTTTCTGAACAAACAATTGGTTTACAAGCAAGAATTATGTCTAAAGGATTAAGAATAATCCAAGGGTTATTAGCTAAATACAATACAACAATTATTTTTATTAACCAACTACGTGAAAAAGTTGGCGTGTTTTATGGTAGTAATGAAATTACTACAGGCGGAAGAGCTTTAAAATTCTATTCATCAATAAGAATTGAACTTAAACGTGCCGAACTTATTAAGAATGGTAGCGAATGTATTGGAATAAGAAGTGTGGCTAAAGTAGTAAAAAATAAATTAGCAGCACCATTAAGTAAAGCTTATATTGATTTTTATTTTGATCAAGGTATTGATCATAATGATGAGATTATTCAATATGCACTTGATTATGATATCATCCAAAAGAAAGGTTCTTGATATTACTACAATGGTGAACATTTAGGTCAAGGCAAAGAAGCAACTATTGAATATTTATTAGCTAATCCAACGATTTTTGAAGATATTAAAAATAAATGCTTGAACCGAAAAGATACAAGCATAATTGAAACAGAAGAAAAAATTAAAGAAGATTTAAAAACAGCTGCTTAATTATTTAGTATTAATAATTACCAACAAAATAACAATACCAACGATTATAGCTACTGTTATTCAAATTATTAATCAATAAAATCATGATGAATTGTAAAACTTTAATTTAGATTTTTCACTCTCAATGTCAAAAACATTGGCCTGAATAGTTCTTTTATTATAAGGTTTAATTAATTCTGCTAATTTTGCCTCTTGAGGATTTTTAATAATATCGTCTACGTCTTTAATTATTTCCTTAACATTTGTATAGCGATATTTTAAATCATCATGTTTAGATGCGATGCATCTAAAAATAACATTTTCAATTGCTGGTGAAATTTTGGGATTGTTTTTAGATAATGGCGGAAGGTCATATCTTAATGGCAAAAGAATTACTTTTTGATCATTGAGATCACCGTTAAATGGTTTGTTGCCAGTTAACATTTCATATAAAATAATTCCAATTGAAAAGAAATCACATTGCTCATTAATAACTTCAAAACGTTTTTCTGTAGTTGCTTTTGGGCTATAGGCCAAGTAAAGTGAAGGAGAAATATAAGGATAGGTTCCATATAATTGATTCTCATTGGTAGAAAAATGTTTAATTTCTTTTTTAGCGTTTTTATCAAAACTTGTGAAAACAACTGAAGAAATACCAAAATCAATAATTTTCAAATTAGATCGATCTCTAGATAGCAAAATGTTTTCTGGTTTTAAATCACGATGAATAATCTTATTGTTAAAGCTATGTAAATCTTGTAAAGCAATAAGAATTTTTCTAAACAAAAATAATGATTCTTGTACACCTAGAGAACCTTGTTTTTTAATAACTTCACGTAAAGAATTACCATCAATGTATTCCATAAGAATCATGATGGTTTTGTTTTTTACTAATTCAGCTACATGATAAGTTTTAGCAACATTCTCACATTGTGAAATTCTTGTACAAGTCACACATTCATCATAGTAGCGACGCCAAGCTTCGTCTGTTGTGTTTTCCACCCTATCAATAATTTTTAATGCATATTTTTTATTGTTAAATGAATTGCTTGGTGTTTTTTCTGTAATATCTTCAACAAGATAAATGACGGAATCCATTCCACCTTTACCTAACTGTTTCAAAACTTTGTATTGATTAATTACAATATCACCAATTTTGATTTCAAATTTATCCTGTTGAGTTTTGTTTTCCATTATTTCTTTAATCTATTCTTAATTATTTTATTCAAAATTTCATTTGCAATATTAGGATTTGCTTGACCATTAGTTTCTTTCATCAGCATGCCTAAGAAATATTTTAATACTCTTTCTTCACGATTTGCAAATTGGTCAAGCATTTTGACATTTTGATCAATTATCTTGTCTAAAATTTCTTCAAGAACTTTTTCATCTTTAATTTGAACTATGTTCTTTTCTTCCATTATGATTGTTGGATCTTTTTGATCCTTTAACATTTCTGGAAAAATTACCTTAGCTTGTTTTCCATTAATTTCACCAGATTTTAATAAATCTAAAAGTTTAACGATTAAGTTAATGTGATTTTCATTAATACTTGCAATTTGCAAATTATTATTTTTCAAATATCCAACTAGTTCAACCATTATTCATGAAACTACTAAATTAATGTCATTGATTTTGCTTTCAATGGTATTAAATACTTTATATAGTTCAAAATCATTTAAAAGCTGATCAATTAATTCAGATTTTAAATTCTTAGATTTTAGTTCTTTGGCAATTTCATCTGGAGTTTTATTTAAATGCTGAAGAACATTATTAATAAATTCATCTTCCAAAGGAATAGGACAAATGTTTGGTTCAGAGAAGTAATTATACTCGATTTGAGTATCTTTACGTCTCATGAAAATAGTTTGATTTTTTGTTTCATCTCAACGACGAGTACAGTTTTCAATTTCTTGATTTTTCAAAATCAAGCCAATTTGACGATTAATTTCGTAGTTAATAGCTTTAGCAACATTTGCAAAAGAATTGATATTTTTAATTTCTACTCTTTCTCCTAATTTTTTGCTACCTATAGGTGCTACAGAAATATTAACATCTACTCTTAATGAACCATCTTCCATTTTTCCATTTGAGATATTCATAAAGACTAAATTTCTCTTTAACTTAGTTAAAAATTCAACAGCTTGTTGAGCTGAATGAATATCAGGACGACATACAATTTCAATTAATGGCATTCCAGCACGATTGTAATCTAAATAAGTCTTACCATTAATTGTTTGTTCTTTTGCTGTATCTTCTTCCAAATGAATTCTTTCAATATTGATGATGGTACCATCATCTAATTTAATGCTACCATTTCGTCCAATAGGATGGTATTGTTGTGTGATTTGGAATCCTTTAGGCAAATCTTGATAAAAATAATTTTTACGATCAAATATTAGGGTTTTATCAATTTCCATACCTAGTGTGTTGGCTAGAATAATACCTTTTTTAACAGCTTCTTTATTTACCGTTGGCAAAACACCAGGTAGTGCCAAATCTAAGAATGAAATATTGGTGTTAGGCTTATCATTATGACAACTTTTAGAATCAGAGAACATCTTTGATTTTGTATTCAAAGAACAATGGATTTCTAAACCGATTGTTGGAATAAAATTGTTAATCATTATTTGTCCTCCTTATAAAAATTAAAAATCTGTTCAAGTCTTAGCGCTGCATTTAATAATTTTTGGTCATCACCATGTTTGCAATTTAAATTTATGCACCATGGCATATTGTCAACATGTCCAGTTGGTAATGTAATTGATGGACTATGAGCAAAATTGCCTAGCAAATATAAATCATCAACATAATTTAAATTGTTTTTGCCTTTTTTAAAATCCTCAATTGAAGGAACTGTTGAACCAGTGCACGGAACTAAATAAGCATCGTAGTCTTTCAAAATATTATCAATAAATTTGCTATAAATAAGTCCTGCTTTTTGTGCTTTTTTTAGACATTTTGAAAAATCTTCAAACTTATCTAATAAATGACCATAAATAAAACGAAATTTAATTTCTTTTCCAAAACCTTCAGTGCGATTATTTAAAATCATGTTTTTATAGCCAACAATATCTTTATCAAAATTTGAACCGAAAGTTATACCAGTCATATTGTGATAGCAACTTAAACCTTCAGAATAAGAAACAAATCGATATGACATATAAAGAGTTTTTAATAACTCTCAATCAACTTTTATTTTTTCAACAACGATATTGTTGTCTTTTAAAAGTTTAATAACTCTTTGATATTCTTCTAGCACTTCTTTACATAAGAATTGCTCAATATCATCAAAAATTGCGATTTTTAAATTTTGTGTTGGTTTTAAATTCTCATAATATTTTGCCTCATGATTTTCGCTTGTATAATCTTTCTCATCAAATTTAAAAAGATACTGAGAAACAATAGCAACATCTGTGACATATTTAGCAATTATACCAACATGGTCTAATGATGGTGAATATGGATAAACACCAAATCGTGAAATTGCACCATATGATGGTTTAAATCCAACAACACCCAAGTATGAACTTGGTTTTCTAACTGAATCACCTGTATCAGTTCCAATGGAAAAAACACCAACATCACCAGCTACCAAATTAACACTACCACTACTACTACCAGAAGTTATCTTAGAACGATCTAATACATTTTTAACTTCTCCATATGCAGTTGTTAACCCACTATGACCAAAACCAAACTCATCTAAGTTTGCTTTTCCTAAAAGCATTGCATTATAACTAGATAAGGTTTTATGAACAGTTGAATCATATGGAGGAATAAAATTTCTTAAAAAATTACTTCCACCAGTTGTTCTAATTCCTTTAGTTACAATGTTATCTTTTAAAGTGTAAGGAATAGCAAAAAGAATATTGTCCTTGTTGTCCTTTATTTGACTTTGTAAAGCTTCACAATCAATCAAATTGAATGTGTCAGTAATCATACTGTTTGTGTCTTTCATTTTTTCATAATTATCTTTATTTTGATCAAATATTTCTTTAATGGTAATCTTACCATTAACAAGTTTATTATGTAATTCAATAATCTTAGACTTAGCCATAACTATAATTTAATAACTATTAAATTCCCTTCTTTATTTTCAGAACATGACAAAATTTGTTCATCATCATACTTGTTTGGCGTATCTTCACGGAGTTTATGTAGCGTGTTAAGATGCTGATTAAATTTATCATCAAAAGTATCAATATATTCTAAAAAATTTGTATTGGCACAAGCATTATTTAATCTTTTTGCAAGCCAATCAATTTCTTCGTCTTTGATTCCAATATTAATTTCTTTAGCTAATTCAATAATTTCATCTTTTGTTAATTCTTTCATAATCTCTCCTTTAGTGCAAGTATGACTGACTTATATTCTCCATACGATCGTTGTTGTAATCATATTGAACAAGGCTACTTACAACTTTGTAAGTTGGGAATACAACAGCTAAGTCAATAATTGAAAATAATGGGCATGTTATTGTTCTAATGGCCAATCAATAATCAAATCCAAAAGTTGAATATGAAACATCAAAATATGGTATTAAGAATGAATTGGCAATTACATCTACTGCAAAAACATATAACATTGTTTGTGCTAAACAATCGGTCCAATCATTTTTACGTTTGATGGTTTCTCATTTTGTTTGGTAAGACACAATTTTATTTTGCAATCTTTGAATCTGTAAAATGTGTTTTGCATATCATCTAACATGTTTCACGGCATAATAGGAAGAATATTTAGAAGAATTCATTTTATTAAATAAATATTTGTTTTTTAACCCAAAATGAATGTTATATCTTGCTTTTAACAAAACCATCCTACCATAGTTCCAGTTTGTAGCAAACGTGACAATCCAAATTACAATTAATACTAATCCTGCAGTAATTACTGGTGGTAGAATAAGCATTCACTTTTCAATAATGAAGTCTTTTGAAAATAATGAAATCTTGAAGTTTTGATATGGTTGTATAAAAATATAAACGCAAATTAAAGCAACTATTGCTACATAAATGAGCGAAGCAAAAATTGAATATTTAAACGTATTATTTTTAAAACCAATTAACATTGATTTATATAAACCAGCAATAAAGCCATACGCTAAAGATATGATAAAAAATCCGTAATGGAACATTCCGGCGGTTAAAGCTACTGATAGTAAATCTGTTATTCCACCAATAATTAATCCAATAAATGGTCCAAATAGTAACCCACCAATTTGAATTAATATACCTTCAATCATGACTCTAAAACCAGGATATGCTCTAAAAACAACTCCTAAAAGTCCAGAAGTAATAACAGTTAGCAATAAAATAATTGAAATTGACAAAGAAATTGTCATTGCTACATTGGTAATACCTTTAATCCTAATACGTGGCACTATGTAAAATCTACGATGTCAACGATATCGGTAATAGATTTTTATAATTAGTGAAATTAAAAAAACCAAACCAACAAAAAACACAAAAATAAGAGCTACTTGTGGTCCTGTCATTAGAGGTTGATTTGTTGCTTCATCGGATAGAAATGACAACATAATATATTTATAATTATATTTATAATTTATGTTATATACTTTATTTTATGGAAATAATAAATGACTTGCATATTGGCTCACATGTTAGCATGAAAGCACCTGAATATCTAGTTGGGAGTATAAAAGAAGCATTGGGATATAATGCAAACTCTTTTATGATTTATACAGGGACACCTCAATCTACAACAAGAACTGAAATTCAAAATTTAAAAATTTCTGAATTTAGAAAAATTGCAAAACAAAATAACATATCAATTGAAAATGTAATTGTCCATGCTCCTTATATTCTTAATCTTGCGAATGCTGATCCCACAAAGCGCAAATTTGTCGTAGATTTTTTAGTTGAAGAAATAAAAAGGACTATGGAAATTGGTGCTAAATATTTTGTTTTACACCCAGGCAACGCTACAAATTGTAGTGTTGAAGAAGGAATAAAAAACATTGCAGATCGAATTAATGAAGTGTTTCAAAAAATTGGTAAAACTGATGTTGTAATTTGTCTGGAAACTATGAGTGGAAAAGGAACAGAAATTGGCAAAAATTTTAACGAATTAAAATTAATTATCGATAAAGTAAATTATCCAAAAAATATTGGCATTTGTTTAGATACATGTCATATAAATGACAGTGGTTATCAAATTGAAAATTTTGATGAAATAATTGATGAATTCAATAAAATCATCGGTATTGATAAATTAAAAGTTGTCCATTTAAATGATTCTAAAAACCCAATTAATGCACATAAAGATCGACATGAAAATATTGGTTATGGAACTTTAGGTTTTGATAATATTCTAAAAGTTGTATATCATCCAAAATTAACTTCTATTCCAAAAATACTTGAAACTCCATGATTTAATGGCAAACCTTATTATAAACAAGAGATTCAAATTTTAAGAAATAAGAAATGAGAAGATTTTAGAAAATAACTTTTATTTTGCTGGCTGAATTTAAAATAAAAAATGAACTGCGGTTTGCAGTTCATTTTTATGGTGCCGTCTATTGGAATTGAACCAACAACCTACTGATTACAAGTCAGTTGCTCTGCCAGATTGAGCTAAGACGGCAATCATTTCATATTAATTATACATATAAATATATTACCGCTCAATCTATTTAACTTATATATCATTAAAGTTGGGTAAATAAAAAGTGATTTTGGTCATTCAAACCAAAATCACAATTCGATAATTAAAAAACAAATTAAGCTAATTTATTTTGTTTTCTTAATGTTTTCATGGTCTTTGTACTAACCATTACACGTTTTGAAGAGTTTTTTTCAGTTTTTACTTTTACTGGTTGTAAATTAACTTTTCACGTTCTACGTGAATGATTTAGTGCATGTGATCTTGAATTACCTGTCATTTGACCACGACCAGTTATTTGATCTTTTCTACTCATAGTGGAATAATTATATATATATTTATAGGTAACTAGTAGTCAAATTAGCTTTCGGATAATAAAAGTTTATAGAATAATGTATCTATCTTCTTATGATTAATAAAATTCACATGATAATTGTTAATAAAGTTATTTTTTTGCATTTCTAATTCTATCACACGCAATTTTATAGTAATCAGAATCTATTTCAATACCAATAAATTTTCTTCCTTCTTGTATAGCTGCAACTCCAGTTGTTCCGCTCCCCATAAAAGGATCTAAAATTAAATCTCCTTTTTTAGTATGCACTTTTACTATAGTAGACATTAATTTTAAACTTTTTTGAGTTGGGTGAATTGTTCTTTCTTTACCACTTACTGTTGATGTTTTAAATAATGAACGTAAATATGGAACATTTCCTTTATTAAATGTTCATTTACCACCTTTTACAGTTCCTCATATTGCAAATTCCATATCTTGAACATATCTTCTGCTAGTATTTCGTGGCATCGGATTACTTTTTTTTCAAACCAAAATATCTTTAACATCAATCCCATATTTTTTTAATTCAGTACAAATATAACTTATGTAAAGGTATGAACAAAAAATTATTATTGAACCATTTGGTTTTAATAGTTTTATGTAATCTTTAATTCAACCACAAACATTGAAATTACTATCTCATTCACCAAAATCAATTCCTTTTCTTGGAATATTTAAAGTAGAAAAATTGTTATCTTTAGATATGTTATATGGTGGGTCAGTTATAATAGAGTCAACTTTAATATCTTTAACTATTAATTCTTTTACAAGAACAGTTGAATTGGCTAAAAATAATTCATAATTTTTTTCTTTTGTTGAACAATCTCTGTAAGCATTTTTAATTGATTCACCTATAGCTTTACCTAACAATGGTGGAACAGCATTTCCGATTTGCTTACAAACACTACATTTAGTTCCATAAAAAATATAATCATCAGGAAAACTTTGAATCCTTGCTGCTTCACGTGGTGTGATGGCTCTATTCAAAAAAGGATGTGAATTTCTACCGTTTGATGGCGTATCAAAACGTGTATCAATTGTTGGACTTTGGCTATTTCAAATTAATCTTGATCAAGTAGTACTGAATTTTTGCTTTCCATGGAATTTTGCTGGCAATGAACTCTTATTACCTTCTGGCGGAATCATTGATAATTTTTTTAATGCCATTTTTGAATGACATGTAGCTTTGTGGTTATATAGTTTTTTACTTCCTTTTCTTAATTTTTTTTGATACTCGCTTTGTGGTTCATATTTATAATCGCTTATAAAAGAACCTTCTCCAGATTCTAAATATGATAAATCAGAAATGGCATCTTTTACCGTTGTAGTATTAGAAATTCTGTTAGGTAATTCAATACTTTTGGATTTTGATCCAATTATTATTGTTCTCTCTCTGTGTTGAGGAATACCATAATCTTTTGCATTTAAAATACCATAATTTACAATATAACCCAATCCATGGAATTTATCGAGTATTTGTTTGATAAAATATCCATTGCATGCATTAATCAAATTTTTTACATTTTCAATAACAAAAACTTCAGGTTTCAATTCTTTAACAATTTCTACATATTCTAGAAATAAAAAATTTCTTTGGTCACTTAGTCCAAGATTTTTACCTTTTAATGAAAATCCTTGACAAGGTGGACCTCCAATAATCATATTAATACCTACTTTTTTTGCATCGTTAATGACTTTGTTTTTAATGTTAGTATCAGTTAAATCCCCATAAATTACCTTGGAATCTTTGATATTCTTTTTGAATGTAGTTAGCACATTTTTATCAAAGTCCACGCCAATTACAGTCTTAAATCCATTTATAGAATCCAAACCACAACTGAAACCACCAGCTCCGCAAAATAAATCGAGTATCTTAAATTTCATATACAGTTTTTGAGGTACAATAAATTTCTCCCTCAAATTATATAATTTTTAAATGTTATTTTTTATCTAATTAGAACGTTTAATGACAGACAAATTAAATATAATATTTATGTGTGTATGTTGAAACTGAGTGATTTTTTTAAAACTAAGATAAAACCATTCATATATGGTACATTTTTATCAAGAATTATGGATACTTCTCTAAATGGGCAAAACTATTTCTATTGTTATTCTCGGTTTAAAACATCAAAATATGTTTCACCAAATGAATTTAACATTAAAGAATATGTCCAAAATCAACTTATTGATGAATTTAATCATTTTAGTTATTTTTGTAATTGAAAAGTTTATAAACTTGACGAAAATGAAATAGAACTTAGATTCTACATTTTGAATGATTTAAACATCCCTAAACAAGAATTTTATAAAAAACTCTATTCGTCTTTAATTAATGAAAAATGAATAAATACATCCGTAATGAATGAACAGCAAAAGGAATTTATCCGTGGTTTCATGGAATCACGTGGAAGTGTTGACACTTCAAGAAAATTTATTGCACAAGATTATTTTTACAATAATAAACTTGAGCTTAAAAAGGCAATGGTTCTTATTGATATGATGAATCTTCCTATTGAATATGCAAATTTTAATATGAGAGAACTACAGCCTCAATTTATTTCTGGTGAAAATAGAAGGAATGCTCAATTTAGAATAAATGCATTTTATTATGCTAATAAGATAGGATTCATCAATAAATATAAAGCAAAGATTTTTCAAAATGCTTATTCAATAGGTAATTGATTAATAAGATGTGATAATGAAATTCAATATTTTAGTGTAGATGCATCATGTTCTCGTAACAATGATTCAGCATTTATTAAATATCTTAATTTTTTCTCTAACAATATTTATCAACAAAAATTAAATTCTTCCACAATTAGAAATTTAAGAGAAAGACTAGGATTTGATAATTCAGAATTCAATGTTGGTGAATTAACAAATAGAAATAGAAATTTGATTCAACTTTTTAATGAAATTGCTCCTGACAAATGTGCTGTCTGTGGTAGAACAACCACATTTACAAGTAAAACTACTGGTAGACAATATTTTGAAGTTCACCATGTTATTTCATATTATAATGACCATGAAGTTGATAATATAGGTAATTTGGTAAAATTATGTCCTATTTGTCATGATATGCTTAAACGTGGGCTGGCACCTAAAGACTTACAAATAAATGCTATCCTAAAAATTTTGAATGAATATAAAGAAATATACGAATTTACAAGTACTTATCTTGGCATTGAAGATATTGATGAATTGTCTAAAAAAATATGGAGTTTACTTGGATAAAATATTTTAGAATTAAATCAAATTGTAATAGAATATTAAATTGATGTCTTATCTATAAAAAATAAATTCTTATACTTATCCTTAAACAATTAAGGACAATATGAGAATAATAATTTTGTTGTATTCGTAGTAATTAAACAAGTTGAAGTACAGCAACTGTTGTATTGTCACCATCACGCTCATCAATACGAACTACTCTTGTATATCCACCTTTACGGTTTTCGTACTTTTTAGCGATTGTGTGAGCTTTTTTAACTAATTGATCAACATCCATGGTTGCTGTTTTTAAGAAAATGCTACGCATTTTGCGATCACTAGCTAATGTGTTGTCTTTTGCTAAAGTGATAATAGCATCAACGTGTTTTTGTGTTTCCTTAGCTTTTGTAATTGTAGTCTTAATTTGACCATATGCAATTACATCACTAACTTGTTGACGAATTACCATTTTTCTTCAACTAGAAGTTTTACCTTTTTTGTTTATAAATGACATATTAAAATCCTTCTAATTAAATGTTTTCTTCTGATAAATCTAAATCATCAGATTTTCTAGTTTCTTCTTTAAAAGTGAAACCATATTCAAGAAGTTTCTTTTGAATTTCACGTAGTGATTTTCTACCTAAATTTTTAATTCTTTCAACTTCAGAACGAGGTTTGTCAATTAATTGTTGAACTGTTTGAATTCCAGCACGTTTTAAACAGTTGAATGAACGAACTGATAAATTCATATCTTCAATTGCAATTGAAGCTGTTTGGTTTTCTTTGTTTTGACGTTCTTCAACCATCAACTTAATTTCATTAATTCTTTCATTAATGTTGATAATTGGTTGTAAGTGTTCGGATAATACTTTAGCAGCATATGCCATTGCATCTGATGGACTAATTGCACCATTAGTGCTCAATTCAATTGTTAATTCATCACCAACTTCATGCTTAGAAATTCTCTTTTCGTTAACATAGTAGTTAACACTAACAATTGGTGAAAAGTTAGAATCAGTTGCAATGATTGATAATGCATTAACTTTTTCATGGTTTACACTAAAAGTTGTGAATCCATAACCTCTAGTTGCATAAATCTTTAAATCTAATTTTGATTTTGGTGAAGTTAATTCACAAATGTATAAATCTTTGTTAATAACTTCAAATCCAGCTGGAACTTTGATATCGCTAGCAGTCACTACTTTTTTACCAGTTGTTTCAATTTCCATTACTGGTCATTGTTCAATGTGGGTAGTTTCTAAATCATTGTCACTAAAAGCGTTGTCATCAATTTTAACAACTAAACCTTTAAGGTTTAAAATGATTTGAGTGACATCTTCTTTAATGCCATCTAAAGCTTGAAACTCATGTGTAGCATTGTTAATTTTGATTGCAAAAATAGAAGAACCAGGAATATCAAATAATAAAGTCCTGCGTAATGCATTACCTAATGTATTACCCATTCCTTTTTCTAATGGGGTAATTACGAATTTTGCTTGTTGAGGGTTTTTTTCATCGATTTTTGGATTAATTTCGTATCTTAAAAACTTTTTCATTTATATTTTTTCTCCTTTATTAACGAGGTTTCTTTGGTGGGTGACAACCATTGTGTGGAAGTGGAGTTACATCATTTAATTCAGTAATCTTTAATCCAGCAGCGGCTAATGAACGAATAGCTGTTTCTTTACCTTGTCCTGTACCATTTACATATACTTTTACAGTCTTTAAACCTAAAAGCATTGCAGCTTTAGCAGCTTGAGTAGCTGCTAGTCCTGCTGCATATGGAGTTGATTTTTTTGAACCTTTATATCCAATTGCACCAGCACTTGATCATGTAATAGCATTACCATTTAAATCAGTAATAGTTACAATAGTGTTATTCACTGTTGAGTGAATATGAGCTGCCCCATTAACATCAGCAAGTTTACGTTTTTTTCTAGCTTTTGCTTTTGAAACTTTTGCATCACTTTTTATATTTTGTTGTGCCATAAACTTCCTTTCCTATTATTTAGTTTCAACTTTCTTGTTAGCAATTGTTTTACGTGGACCTTTACGAGTACGAGCATTAGACTTTGTTCTTTGTCCTCTTACTGGTAAACTCTTACGGTGACGAATACCTTTGTAACAATTAATTTCTTGAAGACGCTTGATGTTCATAGCAACATCTCTACGTAAATCTCCTTCAAGAGTGTATTTGATACCAACTTCACGAATAGCTGCTAATTCTGTTTCTGTTAAATCAGCAGTTTTCTTTTCTGGATCAACTTTTGCTTTAGAACAAATTTCTAAAGCACGTGAATCACCAATACCATAAATATAGGTAAGTGATACCTTAATTTTCTTTCCATTAGGAATATCTACACCTAGTATACGAGCCATAGTTTATTATCCTTGACGTTGTTTGTGCTTAGGATTTTTGCAAATCACCATCACAACTCCGTTTCTTTTAATAACTTTACAATCTTTGCAGATTGGTTTTACTGAAGATCTTACTTTCATATTTTTTCTCTTTCTTAGTCTAACAAAATAGTTAGTCTACTTTTGACGGTATGTTATTCTACCACATGTTAAGTCGTATGGACTCAACTCAACTGAAACAGTATCACCTTGTAAAATCTGAATTTTGTGAAGACGCATTTTACCAGATACGTGGGCGGTAATTTCAATATTATTTTCTAATCTTACCTTGTAAGTACTACCGTTTATTGTTTCGGTAACTACACCTGACATTTGAATATTATCGTTTGCCATATTTTGTTAAACTTGTTTTTTAATTTCTCCTTTTTTAAAAATATGCATTAATATTTTAGCAATTTATCTGCCATTTCAACATTAGTTTGTGTTAAAATCTCAAATCCATCACTAGTCACTAAAACCATGTGTTCATAATGACATGTTAATTTATGATTCTTGGAAACGACAGTTCAGTCGTTGGATTTTACATAGTATTCATCCGAATCAGTCATTAACATTGGTTCTATGCATAGAACCATGTTTGGTACTAATTTAATACCAGTATGTGGTTTTCCATAATTTAGAATTATGGGATCTTCGTGGGGGGCATTACCACATCCATGCCCCCCATATGTCTTAATTACTTCATAGCCTTCACTTTGTGCTACTGCATATGTTTTGGCTGATATATCACCTAAATGAACATTGGGTTTAATTTCTTTAATTGTTTCCATTAAAGCTTTGTAAGTTGCTTTTAGTATTTTTGCAGCATCAGGATTATCTCCCGGAGTTGTAATCATACTGAAAGCAGAATCACACACATGGTCTTGATAGGTTACACCAATATCAAAAGTAATTAAATCATTTGGCTTTAATTTATAATCACCACCGATTCCGTGAATTAGTTCATCATTTACACTGATACATACATAACCTGGAAAATCATAGAGTTTATGAAATGTAGGAGTTCCTTGATATCTGATAATCAAGTCTCGAGCAATTATGTCTAATTCACGAGTACTAACACCAGGTTTAACAAAATTTGGTAATTCCGTTCTAACTTTCTTCCAAATTTCACAGGCTTTTTTAATCTTAATAATGTCTTCTGGTGTCTTTAATAAAATCATTATTTATTTTCAATCAATTTACAAACTTTTGTAAAAATATCAGCAACACCTTTTTCACCAACATTGATAGCTAGTAACTTGTTAGTTTTGGTGTAGTAGTTTATTAGTGGAGCTGTTTGTGTCTTATAAGTATTGAAACGACTTATTGCTGTTTCAACATTGTCATCTTTCCTTTGAACAAGAGTTGAATTGCATTTATCACAAATGCCATCACGATATGGCTTTTTGTAGAATATGTTGTATATTTCGCCACAACCTGGACAATTTCTTCTACCAGTTATTCGTTTGATAGCAACATTCTCTTCAATGTCTAAATAAATGACTAAATCAATGTCACAAACAGTTTTTAAGAATTCTGCTTGATCGATTGTTCGTGGATAACCATCTAATAAAAAATGTTTCTGTGCTGCTAATGCATCAACAAGATAACCTTTAATCATGTTGTTAGTGATATCATCATCAATAAGTTTACCTTGTTGCATATATAGACGTATCTTAGCAGCTAATGGTGAATCAAGATTCATTGTTTCACGAAACATTTCACCAGTAGAGAAATGAACATAATTATATTTTTCTACAAGTTGCTTAGCAATAGTTCCTTTTCCACTACCGGGAACACCCAAAAAAATGATGTTTGGTAATTTTTTATTTATCATAATTCCTCCACAGAATTATCGTTTTTGTTTTGATCATCAAAATATTTTGCTTGGATAGTTTTCCTTGTTTGCTCATATCCAGTATTTGTAAGGGCAGATTTGATTGAGTTCCAAATTTCAATCGAAGCACTTACAATAATGATGATACCAGTTCCACCGAGTGCTAAACCTGAAGGAATACCAGAAAGTTTAGATACGAAATATGGTAAAGTAGCAATAACTGCTAAGAATGGACCACCAAGCCAGTTAACACGGTTTAATACTTTAGTAATGTGCTTACTTGTATCCTCTCCTGATTTAACTCCAGGAATAAACTTTCCGGACTTCTCAAAGTTTTCTTGTAACTGTTGAGGATTAATTTGTACATATGAGTAGAAGAATGTGAACAAGATAATGAATATGAAGTACAAGCTCATACCCGACCAAGACTCGAGAGTGAAGTAATCTTGAATTACTCACTTTGCATCACCCTCGCTTAAGAATTGAGCAATAGTACTTGGAATTGTCATAATACTACTTGCAAAGATGACGGGTATAACTCCTGCAGAGTTAAACTTGATTGGTAAATATGGTAAGTTTTTAACATCGTGAGTTATTAAACCTTCACCTGTTTGTTGAATTGGAATTTTTCTAATTGCATTATTGATGAAAGTTACAATCAACAATACAAGGAAGTAGAATAAGATGTAAATCAAGAATGTCAATACTACAGTCAACATGTAAGTTGATTCAGTTTGACTGAATTTGCTAGCTATTGTTTGATATACTACTCTAAAGTTACCAAATAAGTTTGATAAAATACCAGCTAAGATTATAACGGTAATTCCATTACCAACTCCTCGTTTAGTAATCATGTCACCAAAGAATATAGAAACATAAGCACCACCAGTTAGAATCATCATCATTCCGAAGATTTCTCCACCTGATAATTCAGACATTGATGTCTTGCCAAAGATAGAGAAAATCTTTCCAGTAGGAGAAGAGTTATTCATACTTAGAATTAACGCCATAACTGCGTATGCTTGTACAAAGCAGAAAGGCAATGTTAATACACGGTTAATTATCTCTAACTTTCGCTTTCCTCTTTCACCTTGTTTTGATAATCGCGACAGAGGTGGAATCAAGTCACTTGATAATAATTGGACGATAATTTGACTTGTAATATACGGACCGACACCAATAGCGAAGAAAGACATACGTGTAAGTCCTCCACCAGCTAACAAGTTTAACATTCCAGCAAAATCACTACTTTGTGTATATTGGTCTGGAATAGAAATTCCAGGAACAGTAATTATTGACCCAATATGGAAAACAACTAATAAGAAAATAGTAAATCCAATTCCAGCAAGAACTTGTTTATTTGTAATAATTTGAATAAATTGCTTTCAACCTGTTCCTGTTTTCTTAGCAGTTAATGTTTTGTGTTGTGTGTTCTTAGAAGCTTTAGTCTTAACATCACCAAAATGAAATTTAATATTGGTGTTGTTTTGTTTATATTGTCTTTGACAAGCATCTAAGTTTTGCTGGTAATGATCAAAAATGTGTGATCTCTGTTCAGCAGTCAAACTAGGATCTTTAATTTGAACTTTGTATTGTTCATAATAATACTGTTTTGTCGATTTAAACCAGTTTTTATTGGCTTTACGAGCCGCTTTTAGACTGGTGTAATTGTCATTAGCATTAAAATTAGAAGGCTTTTCAATCATTGTTATATTTAATATTATTTTATATTATTATTTTTTGTTTTAATTGTGCCTTTGTTATCAGTAATATATTTGGCTACTGATTTTGTTAAAGCATCCACTTCAACAATAATAGCATCTAATTTAATTTTTTTGTAGTCTTTTGGACCAACTAATTTAATAGGCAAATATTTTTTGCCTATTAAACATTTTTCTGCTAAAGTCTTACGATTTACATTTGTAAGTTTAGCAGCTTGAATTTGATCTAAAGAAACTACATAATAGTCAGTTGCAAAATTGTAAGAATTAAATCCTACTTTAGGAATCTTACGGTAGATTGGAGTTTGTCCACCTTCAAATCCGATACGAACATTACCAGATTTACGAGAGTGTTGACCTTTTTGTCCACGGCCAGAAGTTTTTCCTAAACCAGAAGAGAATCCTCTTCCGTATGTACGACGTTTGTGACCACGTGCACCTTTTGTGTAAGTTAAATTATTTAGTTCCATTTTCTACAGCCTCCTTATTTTTTGCTGTGGCTTCTTTTTCTTTCTTAGGAAGAATATCACGAGCTTCTTTAACTTTGTGAGGAATTAATTGTTTTCTTAAACCATCAACAACTGCTATAACCATGTTTAATGCAGTGTTAGAACCTAAGTTCTTTGTATAAACATCATGGAATCCAGCTAATTCTAGTACATCACGAATTACACCACCTGCAATGATACCAGTACCTTCATGAGCTGGTTTGATTAAAACCTTAGTAGCTCCTTTGTGTCCGATAATTTCATGGTAAACTGTATGTTTCTTAGTCATTGGAATTCTTGCAATGTTCTTACGAGCATTCTTTACCGCTTTTTTAATTGCATTTGGAACTTCAGTAGCTTTACCAATACCATAACCAACTTTGCCTTCTTTATCACCAACGATAACTAAAACACTGAAACGCATTCTACGTCCACCTTTAGTAGTTTTAGAAATACGTTTTGTTTTAACAACTCTTTCTTCAAAGTTGTCACCAACACTATTTCTTCTTCCACCTTTAGGACGTTTGAAATCACGTTTAGGGTTGCTACGGTTATCTTTGTTTAAAGGGTTTTTGTTTGTTGTTGTAGTAGCTGCAGTCTCTGCTGGTTTAGCAGTTTCTACTTGTTTTTCAACATTTACATTTTTTTGATTTTCCATTATCATTCTCCTCTTAGAATTTTAAGCCAGCTTCTCTTGCTGCATCAGCTAAAGCTTTAACTCTACCATGATATTTGTTTCCACCACGGTCAAATGCAATTGCTGTAATTTTCAAATCTTTAGCTTTTTTAGCAATATCAGTGCCAACTTTCTTAGCATTTTCAACATTATTACCTTTAAGTTTTAATGTTAATGTAGAGCTAGAAGCTAAAACCTTAGAAGTAGCATCATCAATTATTTGTGCATAGATATGGTGATCTGTTTTTGTTACAACTAATCTAGGACGTGTGTTTTCAGCACACTTTAAAGTATTAGTTGTTCTCTTGTGACGTAACTTACGTTGTTTTTTACGATCAAAATTAATATGTTTCATAATCTATCATTTCTCCTATTTCTTGGTACCTTCAGCGGTCTTACCAACCTTACGAATGATATGTTCGCCAACATACATAATACCTTTTCCATTGTATGGTTCAGGTTTACGAATTTCACGAATGTTAGCAGCAAATTCACCAACAACAATTTTGTCAAAACCAGTGATTTCTACATCAGTTGGTGTTTTGCAAACAACTTTAATGTTTTCTGGAATTTGTAAAACTACTGGATGAGAAAAACCAATTGCTAAATTGAATTTGTTTCCAGATACACTTGCTTTGTATCCTACACCTTCAATGTGAAGTTTCTTTGTGTAACCATCAGTAACTCCGATAATTGCATTGTGGATCAATGAGTTAATTGTGCCGTGGTACATTTTTGTTTGTTTTTCTTCGTTATCACGTTTTACTCTTACTTGATTATTTTCAACTTTTACATGAATTACATGTGGGAAAGGAATATCTAATTTTCCTTTAGGACCAGCAACATTTACATTGTTTTGGTTAACAGTTATTGTTACACCAGCTGGGATATCTAATGCTTTATTACCTTTTCTAGACATATTTTTCTCCTCTCATTATCAAATGTAAATTAATACTTCACCACCAATTTTGTTTTTACGTGCTTCTTTATCGGTCATCACGCCTTTTGATGTTGAAATTACTGCAGTGCCTAAACCATGTAATACGTATGGAAGTTTTTTGCATTCTTGATAAACTCTTAAACCAGGTTTAGAAATTTGTTTAATTCCGTGAATTACTGGTAATAAGTTTTTGTATTTTAAGTCGATGATTGTAGTTTTCTTTTTGTTGTGGCTAATAATTTTGTAATTTTCAATATATCCTTCTTGTTTTAAAACTTCAGCAATTGAACTAGTCAAGCTTGAGGAACTAAAACTAATGCTTGGGATATGTGCTTTATTAGCGTTTTTAATACGAACTACTAAATCTGAAATTGGATCAGTCATTTTTATTTCTCCTTATTTTTCCTTATCAAGATGATTTCTTTAATCCTGGAATAGCACCTTTATATGCTAATTCTCTCATGCAAATACGACATAAACCAAACTTGCCATTTACTGCATGTGGTCTTCCACAACGTACACAACGATTATATTTACGTGTGCTGTATTTAGGTACTCTTTTTTGTTTTGCGATTAATGATTTTTTGGCCATATTATTCCTTTCCTAATTATTTCGTAACAATTGGTAAACCAATTGCTTTTAATAATGCTTTTGTTTCTTCTTTGTTATTAGTTGAAGTAACGAATGTGATATTGAATCCACGAACACGTTTAATTTCATCGAAGTTAATTTCGGTAAAAATAATTTGTTCCTTAATTCCCATAGTGTAATTACCTTGTTTATCAAATGAGTTACCAGGTAATCCTTTGAAGTCACGAACACGAGGTAGAGCAATGTTAACTAAGTTTTCAACAAAGTTTCACATCTTTTCACCACGTAAAGTAACTTTAACACCGATTGGTTGTCCTTCACGAACTTTGAAAGTTGCAATTGCTTTTTTAGCTCTAGTTAATACTGGTTTTTGACCTGTAATTTGTTCAATCTCTTTAGCTGCTTGTTCAATTAACTTAGCATCACTAGCAGCATCACCAATACCAGCATTAATACAAACTTTTTCAAGTCGTGGAACTTGCATTACGTTTGTATATTTGAATTGTTCTGTTAAACTTTTAGCAATTTTATCTAAATAAACTTTTGTTTTTTTCATAAACTATTTCTTCTTTCCAGCAATTACTTCAGTATTAGTTTTCTTAGCAATACGAACTTTTTTGTTATTTTTGTCCATCTTGTAAGAAACTTTACTAATACCTTGTGGTGCTTTTACAACTACTAAAGCAAGTTTTGATAATTTGATTGGTGCTTCTTTACTAATGATGCCGCCTTTATTTTGGTTTTTTTGATCAGGTTTTTGGTGAATTTTAACAATGTTTAATCCTTCAACAATTGCGGTTTGTTTTTTAGGAAAAACTTGAAGAACTACACCTTCTTTTGTGGCTTCATCACCGCTAATAATACGAACAAGATCACCTTTTTTAATTCTTTGCATACTTATTCAGACTCCTTATAATACTTCTTGTGCTAAAGAGATAATACGCATAAATCCTTTATCACGCAATTCTCTAGCAACAGGTCCAAAGATACGAGTTCCTTTAGGAGTTTTATCTTCTCTAATAAGAACACAAGCATTGTCATCGAATTTAACGATATTACCATTTTGTCGTTTTACTTGCTTGCTAACACGAACGATTACAGCTAAAGACATTTGGCCTTTTTTAATTTGTCCATCTGGACTTGCATCTTTTACACTTACTTTAACAATGTCACCAACAGTTGCATAACGTTGTCTAGAGTTACCTAAGATTTTGATAACTCCAACACTACGTGCACCTGTATTATCAGCAACATTTAAACGAGACATAAATTGAATCATAACTATTACCTCTCTTATTTTGCCTTTCTAATAACAGTTTGCACACGATAGCAAACAGTTTTACTAATTGGACGAGTTTCAACAATTCTAACTACGTCACCTAAACTACATAATCCTTTTGGATCAGCAGCGTGGTATTTCTTATCTGAAATAACTTGTTTACGGTATAAGGGGTGTAAGAACTTACGTTGAACAACAACAGTTACAGTTTTGTTCATTTTAGTTGAAACAACAGTTCCTCTAAAAGTTTTACGTCTATTTCTTTCAACCGATTTCTTTGATACTTGTTCCATTATTTAGCCTCCTTAGTTGGTTTAACTTGCTTAGCTTGTTCAGCTGGAGCTTTAGCTTCTTTTTTAACTTCAGTTTTAGCTTGAACTTCTTGTTTTTTAGCTTCAGTTTTAGCTGATTTCTTAGCTCCAGCTTCAGATTGAGAAAGGATTTTTTGTACTTTATCAGTTATGTTTTCTGATTTGTTATCTTTTTTATTGATTAAGTAAATACCATGTGAACCAATTGTGATGTTAAATCCACGTGTATTTAAGATATACATACATCTAGCAATTGTCTTACGAATTTTTTGAATAATGTGAGTCTTTTCAACTTCACCAACTGCCATTTTAAAACGCGATTCTAATAATTGTGAATTTAATCTAGTGATTAATGCACACAATTCATCATTTGTTTTAGAATTTAATTGTTCTACTTCTTTATTCATGAGGTATTTCTCCTTTCTTAACTATCTTTGTGGTAACATTTAATTTATTTCCAGCTTTTCTTAAAGCTTCTTTCATTTGGTCTTCTGGAATACCAGCAATTTCACAAATTACAGTTCCTTTTTTAACTACAGCTACGAATAATTCTGGGTTACCTTTTCCAGAACCCATACGAACCTCTAAAGGTTTACGAGTTAAACTTAATTGTGGAAAAACACGAATTCATATTTTTCCAATTGTTCCGATTGCTTTTGATAAAACAACACGAAGTGCTTCAAGTTGGTTTTCTGTTAATCAGTTTCCTTCTGTAGCCATTAAACCATATTCACCAAAAGCAACATATTTGTTTCCTTTAGCTTTTCCATCGTATTTAGTACGATGTGGTTTACGATATTTTACACGTTTAGGTTGCATCATAATTATTCACCATCCTTCTTAGCAGGTGCAGCAGCTTCAGTTGCAGGAGTAGGTTTACGATTAGCATTATTTGGTCTGCTATTACGGTTGAATCTGTCACCTCTTCTACTTCCACGGAAGTCAGTAGTTTGTTTTGGTGGAGTGATTTGATTATTTAAACCTTTCTTAAAAATTTCTCCACGATTAATTCAAACTTTTACACCAATTAAACCATAAGTTGTGTGAGCTTCTTCAACAGCATAGTCTAAGTCACTTCTAATTGTGTTCATAGGGATAACACCTTCAGAATATCCTTCTTCTCTTGCCATTTCTACTCCACCAAGTCTTCCTGATACATTAGTTTTGATTCCTAATGCACGAGAACCCATAACTTTACGAATTGCCATTTTTTGTGCATTTCTAAAAGAAACACGGTTTTCAATAGCATCAGCAATTTCTCTAGCAATAATACGAGCACTTCAGCAAGTGTTAGCATATTGTATAACATTTGGATTAACTTTGATTTTACGACCAACGATTTTATTAATATCAAATATTAATTTCTTAAGATTTTCACTTTCTTTACCAATTAATACACCTGGTTGACCACAGTAAATGAATAAATCAATTGTTGATTGAGTTCTTTCAATTTCAACATGGTCAATTTGTGCAGTTGGATAATTCTTTAAAAAATACTTACGAATCTTATCGTCTTGTAATAATCATTGTCCAGTTTGAATTGGATCTTTTGCAATTCAACGAGATTGTCAGTTTTTATTTATTCCGTAACGATATCCATTAGGATTTACTTTTTGTCCCATTATTTAGTTTCTCCTTTGCTAGCAAGTTTTACTCTTGGTGTAGTTGGTTTCTTAACAGCTGGTTTAACTGTTGAAGTTTCAACAGTTAGTTTTTTAGCTTTAGCGTTTTGATTACGTTTAGCAATACGTGCTTTGATTTCTGCTAAGTCCTTTTTCTTTTGATCTTTATCATCACTTAAAACAATTTTAAGTGTAACAAAACGTTTACGAATAGGACTGCTTGAACCTTTAGCACGAGGTATCATTCTCTTAAGAGTTCTACTTTGGTTAGCTGTTATCTCATAGATAAATAAGTTAGCAGCATTCATTGCATGATTGTTAGTTGCATTAGCAATTGCTGAATTTAATAACTTCTTGATAATCTTTGCAGATTTATTAGGAGTGTTATCTAAAATAACTAATGCTTTAACAACAGGTTGATAACGCACTAAATCACAAACAAGATTTGCTTTTTGTGATGAAACATGTATTGCATTTTGTGTTACAGTTGTTTTCATTTATTTTCTCCCCTTTCCATTATTTATTTTCAGCAGCTGAATCAGCAGCTTTGTTATTTGATGAGTGTTGTTTAAATGTACGAGTTGGTACAAATTCACCTAATTTGTGACCAACCATGTCATCAGTTACAAACACTGTTAAAAATTCTTTACCGTTGTAAACGTCGAAAGTTAAACCAACAAATTCTGGGTA
>Ga0247610_10001283_pt1 | contig 31431 bp, 28 predicted proteins | sample 174DNAGHGhighgp2_FD_193483 | JGI IMG/M metagenome (GOLD analysis project Ga0247610, IMG submission 193483) | Sheep rumen microbial communities from Palmerston North, Manawatu-Wanganui, New Zealand - 1742 DNA GHGhigh gp2 | ecosystem: Host-associated > Mammals > Digestive system > Stomach > Rumen...
TGTGTCACGCTTATTTTGACAAAACGGCAACAGCGCATGGCACGCGGCCTTCAATCATCTTGAAGGATGCGTCTGTGTAACCGGCTTCGGTGAAGAACTGCCGGTAGCTGGAGAAAGTGAACTGCCGTTTGAAATCGGCTCCGGCTTTTCCTATGACAGTTGCGAATCCGCTGTCCTTGCCTTGCCCCTTCTCACGGTTCATATAGGTCGGAACGATGATGCGTCCTCCTTTCCGGCATACCCTGTCCAACTCGGAAAGTGCTTTCAGGGGTTCATCCAGAAGATGAATGACATTGGCCGCGATGACCGTGTCGAAAGCCCCGTCCGGATAATCAAGGTGGAGAATGTCGGCATACTCGAAGAAGGCGTTGGAATAATCCCTGCATTTACGCCTGGCCCTCTCCAGCATCTTTTCAGAGAAGTCCGTCGCTATGATATGCTTGCAGACAGGTGCGACATGCCGGGTAAGCATTCCGGTCCCACATGCGCATTCCAGCACCTCGTCATCAGGGGATACCAGTGAGGCGACTTCCTGGCAGAGGGCCCTGTGCACCCCCGCGTTGTAGTAATTGGCGAAAAGGTCATAGACCCCGGCAACCCGGTCCCAGAACATAATCGACACTTTTAGGCTTACTTGGAATGGAATGTGCCTGCTGCGTGCTGTTCCTGCCATACCTTTTCGGCCTCAGACCCGGGACGGGTATAGAGGTAGTCGCAGCAAGGGTCACCGGTGGCCAGTGTCTTGTCCCGATGCAGGCAGGCGCCGATGGCGTCCGCCACCGTGTAGTCGGTCCGGCACATGATGGGAAGGATATCCCGGTGGCCGGTTCGGGTGGCGAGGGCGCAGAGACCGCAGGTGGTGAAACGTATCTTCAAGGAATCCGGTGTCAGGCCCTTCTCGTAATGGGTGGTCCAGTTGTACTCGGACCTGATGCGGTTTGCCTTGTCGATCTTCCGGATATAGGCATCCTGGTACTTGTCTGTGAAGAAAGGCGTGGAGGCATACTTGCGAGCCATGATGGGGATGGCATAGGTGGCATTGCACATCTTGCAGTAAAGATCATCGCTCATTCTCCCATAAAGCTCTTCCACCGCTTCATACAGCGAGAACCAGACGGCTCCGCCCACGAGGTTCATCTTCCAGCAGTTGCTTCGGTAGGAGCCGATGGAAGGAGTCTCCTTAAGCATTCTTGCAAACCGTCTGCGTGCATTCCTCCGGATGGCCTTTCCGTTCCAGTCCGCGTGCTCTTTCCTGAGCTCTTTGATGCAGGCCGATGCCATGACGGCGAACATCGCCCTGTCGATAAGTCCGATTCTCATAGCGCTGCAAATGTACGGTAAATGATTTGCAACTGGGTTGCAATGCCCTTGAACTTCTCGCTGAAAAAGCGTAAATTCGCATTCGGAATTTGAATCAACGATAGAATCATGGCACTCGAACAGAACATTCAGGAAGACATCAAGGCCGCAATGAAGGCCAAGGACACGGTGGCGCTGGCCGCTACCCGCGCAATTAAGGGTGAAATCCTTCTTTTCAAGACCTCCGAGGGAGGCAGCAAGGAGGTAACGGACGGGGACATCCTCAAGATGATCCAGAAGCTCATCAAGCAGCGCAAGGAATCCGCTGAGCAGTACACCGCAGCGGGCCGTCAGGAACTGGCGGACAATGAGCTGGCAGAGGCTGCTGCCATGGAGAAGTATCTTCCCAAGCAGCTCTCTGCTGAGGAAGTGAAGGCCAAGGTCCGGGAGATTATCGCTCAGGTGGGCGCCACCTCCATCAAGGACATGGGCAAGGTGATGGGCGCCGCAAACAAGGCCCTCGCCGGGCAATCGGACGGCCGGACCATCTCTGCGGCCGTCAAGGAGTTGCTGTCGTAGGGGAGTAGACTGTGACAGGGCCTTTCATCCGTTGAACTTCCGTTCGATTTTATTGAGCGTGTCAAAGAACCGCCAGGTGGCGACCGCAGGCCCCATCAGCGGGAGGCCGAAGACATTCCAGCCGAACATGTGCCACCAGGAGGTGTAGGGCCCCTCGATGCCAAGGGCTATGGCTTTTGCCTTTAGTTCCTCGGCTATCCGGGCCATCCAGACAAGGGTATAGACAAAAAGGGTGGGGATGCCGAGGAGATAGGCCACCCAGTAGCGCTGCGTCCTCCGGCCAAGGATTTCATCCAGCTCATCCTGCAATCCGCCTAGTGGCATATACAACAGGAAAAAGAGTCCCGCTGTGAAGAAGTCTATAAACCCGAGCCAGAAGCCCGGTCTATTGGTATGCTTGAACCTCATGGTACGAAGATACACATTTTATACGAAAATCGGCAATCTCCTCCATCCGGGCCGCCTTGCGGTTGGCGAGCATAAAGTACGCCTCCGTGATCCGCAGCACAGAGAGTCAAGATGAGAAATGATGCCATCAACATGGAGGTCAACGAGGGCCTGCTGGCCTTCGGGGCTGAGGAGGAAGGCGCAGTCGTCGTGATTGTCCATAAAGAGGTTTTCGGGAACTCTGGGACTACATGCAGGCGCGGTGCCGAATGGGGATGGGAAAGAGACGGCCGGTCAGGCGCCCTTTGTGATATAGAATTTTGCGGCTGGATTCTCTGCAATACGCTCCGCTGAAGCGCCCTCGAAAAGAAGGTCCGGACGGTATTCACCTGTTTTGGCGGCTTCCAGATAGGCGGTTTCGTTTTCCGTGAAGGACAGGAATCGGGATACGCACTTCACGGCCTCGGCTGTCATCAAGTCGCGGTCTACGAAACCATAGCCGGTTATCAGCATGGGGAACAACTGCTTCTTGAAATCCTGTATGGGACGCTTCCGGATGGCATCCAGAGCCTGTTCAATATCCACATCTCTGGACAGGGAGAGATAGTAGGCGATGCATTTGCGGATTAAGGAGACGGATTCGCCGTCCCGATAAAAACCTTTCTGCTCCAGGGTATAAGCATCGAAAATGTCCCTAGGAGTGTTCCGCTCCAGAAGAGTTTTCAGTTTTGCCCCGAAAAGCTCATATTCGGAGAGCATCCGCACGGGGAACACGTCGTCCTGCAGGAAGGGATTCCGTGCGACACGGACTACAGGCTCGTACACATGGCAGCGGGAAAGGCAGTTGATGTCCAGCTTGATTTTGTCCCGGTTGCCGGTCGCGCTCCGGTAATATAGTTCCGTCTGGTGGATGGCGTAATTGGGGCGGGGATCGCTCAGGAAGTACCCCATGGATGCGGCCAGGTCACGGATGCGGGCCGATACTTCGTCCTTTACCTGCAACATCTCCTCTTTGAGCGTATTTCGAGCCAAATCGAAGTCCAGATCAACACTCAGCCTGGGAATTTCGCTGTAGTGTATGATATTGATTGCAGTACCACCCTTCAGCGTCAGGTTGGCACATAGAAACTCATCAGTATTGATGGCCTTGAGCAGTTCCAGCAGGCGCATGGTCTTCTCGATGGATGCCATCGGGTAACCCGTAGCCTCCATCTGTTTGCGAAGCTCTTTCTTAGTATATGACTTCGTTTCCATATTCAGTTCCTTTTGCTATCATGTTTCCCATGTCTTTGGGGACGAACAGATTCCACTTGGGTACGAACTCCAGCGCCCTGTCGCCGCTGGTAATCTTGTTCTTTACGCCGCTGCCCTTGACACGGCAGATATCGAGAAAGCGCTGGCCGATGCCGTTGGTGCCTTGGAAGAGGGAAAGGAGATATCCTGTCCGGCTCCACAAAGAGGCATTATCGTAGGCCTCCAGGCATACCATCAGGTCCTTCTCCTTCAACTGGCCGTATGAAATGGAAGAAAGGGCATAAAGCAGTTCTTCCAGTCCGCCTGCAAGGTCTATGTGCCGGATGCAGTCAACAATGGTCTGGGAGAGTGAGGTTACTGCAATGGGGTTGCCGTCCGGGTCTTTACTGATAACTACGTTGTAGGTGAATTTGAGGGGATGGTACTCATATGCGACACCATCGATGACAAACGGACGGAAGCGTTTGTCCGAATGCAGGTAGATGGTGTTGAACTGCTGCGTCTGCAGGGCATAATATTGCAGAGCGCCGTGGTAGGCGACGCATCCGCCGCTCACCCTGGCACACCCTGCGGCATACTCGTTCTCAATATGTTTCTTTACCTTCACGGGGCAAAGATAAAAAAAAAAAAACAACAAACAAATTAACCTAAATATCTTCTTATTATTAGCAGTTTACGAGGTTAAAAATATGAACAATTATAGCTGACTTTGCCAGCCTAAGATAAGGAAGATGGGGAAGAAGAGGATCTTCAAAAGAAGGCTTCCGGAGGAGTGTTTTCTCGTTCTCATAATCGTTTCAATTTCTCCCTACAAGATACGAAAAATGGGGAAGCCGTACAAATCTTTGCAAGGTCGCATGCGCTTTTTCTCCGTTATTTATCATTGTTTCAATGGCTTGAAAGCACGTTTGGTCGGTATTCAATTTGCCGGGCCGAAAGGGTGTGGCGGAAGAAATATTTCAGAGTGTCGGAGAAAAAAGTTAAATTTGTACTTTACAACATTCCGATAATTCAACATTATACGAATCATGACGCCGGAGGAAAAAGCGCGTGTACTCATAGACCAGATGTTTGTTGACGCTGGCTGGAAAGTCGTCTCACGCGACGAATACTCTGCCGATACATCTGCGGCAGCCATAGAAGAAGGCATCCTCCAAGGTGGGAAGGAGGCCGATTATCTTCTCTTCATCAACGGCATGGCTGTTGGCGTCCTTGAGGCGAAAAAGGAAACGACCGATGTCTCATCTGACAAGGTGACTTCTCAAGCAGAGAATTATACGCGTCTCCTGCTCCCGTTCTATAAAACCTGGTCCAAGCCCCTTCCTCTTGTTTATACCTCCAATGGCCACATGGTATTGTTCCGTGACCACAGGGACCCAGATGGCGGTTATATTCCAATGAAGCGGATCCATACCCCGAAGGAGATTTGCCAGATACTGGGCATCGAAGACGAGTTTGCCGGCCTTCCCACGTTGAAAAAGAAAGGACTTCGTGATTGCCAGTTTGAAGCCATCTCGGAATTGGAGAAGAGTTTCAAGGGTGGGCAGAATCGTGCTTATATGGTGTTGGCGACAGGTGCCGGAAAAACATATACAGCCTGCATGGCCTCGTACCGTTTCCTTTCCTATACTCCTATGAGGAAGGTTCTGTTCCTGGTGGACCGCAACAACCTTGGGAAGCAGGCAGAAGACGAATTCGGCAAGTTCCGCCTGACGGAGAACGGAGATGCCTTTAATACGATTTTCTCGGTCGAACGCCTGAAAACCAAGACCATACCACAAGGGACGAATGTCGTTATCTCAACTATCCAGCGCCTGTTCTCTTTGTTGAAAGGCGAAGACATTGTTGAAACGGATGATGATGAGAACTACGACGGTGATGATACTCCAGGACCGGCCGTAACGCTTCCGGAGAATCCGACCCTGCCGAGGGACTACTTTGACCTCATAATAGTGGATGAGTGCCATCGTTCCATCTACGGATCCTGGCGTTCCGTGCTGGAGTATTTTTCTTCCGCACGCATTATCGGCCTTACGGCTACCCCTGCGCCCGAAACCGAGGCATTCTTCAACTACAACCGCGTTATCAACTACACGCTGGAGCGCTCCATTGCCGACGGTGTAAACGTAGACTACCGTGTATTCCGTATCAAAACCAGGGCAACTGAGGACGGCGGCGCCATTCGGGACGGTGAAACTGTGAAGCAGATAACGCGCTATACCGGCACTGTCAAGGATGTCAAAAACAGCGGCGAAAAGACCTATACCGGGAATGAACTCAACAGGAGTATAGTAAATCCTTCGCAGATAAAGCTCGTTCTGGAGACTTACCGCGATGCAGTCTATCGCGAAATGTTCAATGATCCGCCCCGCGAGAATGCCGAAACCACCAATTTTGATTATCTGCCCAAAACGCTAATTTTCGCCCTCAATGACAATCACGCCAGCAATATCGTCCAGATTGCAAAGGAGGTATTCGGCAGGCCGGAGAGCGACAATCAATTTGTCCAGAAGATAACCTACTCGGCTGGGAACAGCGACGAACTCATCCGTCATTTCCGCAATGACAAGGAATTCCGTATCGCCGTCACCGTGACGCTGGTGGCCACCGGAACGGATGTCAAGCCTATTGAAGTGGTGATGTTTATGCGTGACATCGAATCCGAATCGCTCTATACCCAGATGAAAGGACGCGGTGTGCGCACCATCGGGGACGAGCAGCTTCGCATCGTAACGCCCAACGCCCATAGCAAGGACCTTTTCTACCTGGTCGATGCCGTCGGGGTTACGGAGCATGAGATGAAAGTGACGCGACCGGCCACGGACCCCAAGCCCGGCACGATTTCCCTCAAGGAACTGCTTGAGCGCATCACGCACGGCTATGTGGATGATGAGTATCTGAAGGTTCTCGCCGGCCGATTGTCCAGAATCAACACCAAGTCCAACGATGAGCAGCGTGGAGAGTTTGAGCGGCTGGCCGGAATCGGAATGAAGGATCTTGCAACACGTATCTATGATGCGCTGGGCAGCGGCCAATTACCGCCCTTCGAGGATGTCAATGAGCCGAACAATGAGCGCCGCGGTTTGGTTGCGCCGCTTGCGAACCATCCCGATGCGAGGAAGTACCTGCTGATCCTCAATGCCGGTTTTGTAGACATCCTGCAACCTGGCGAAGATGAATTGATTTCCAAGGGATTCTCCATAGAGGAGGCCACTGCAACGACGGCCGCCTTTGAGCAGTACGTCACGGCCCATAAGGATGAGATAGAAGCACTCCGCATCATTTACAACAACCAGGGAGAACCGCTAACATACTCTATGTTGAAGGAACTTGATACTCAGCTACGCTTTGTCAACGCCAAGTTCAATCCGGCTCTCCTATGGAATACCTATGCCATCGTGCGGCCCGCGGATGTGGTAAAGTTCACTACGAAGGATGAGAAAGAAGCGCTGACCAATATCATCCAGCTGGTTCGCTTTGCCTTCAAACATATCCCGAAGTTGGAAAGCCTCAAAGGCGAAGCCGCCAAGTATTTCAACTTGTGGTGCGGCCAGGGCTGGCGTGGCATTTCTGAGAAGCAGAACGAACTATTGGGACAGGTGGTCAATTACATCGTCTCAAATGGAGCTTGCACCATCAAGGATATCAAAGAGGAAGACAAGACACAGGCAGGACAACTTGTGATGGCATTCGGAGGAATTGAAGCAGCAAATGTCGCCCTGGCCTCCTTGTCGCAATTCATGATTTATAGAAAAACAGCATAATTCATTATGGCTAAGCAGTCTACGGAGCAGACATTAATCAACAAGGTGTGGAAGGTGGCCGATGTCCTTGCCGGACAAGGCGTAGGTTTTACGGATTACATTACCCAGCTTACCTATCTCCTCTTCCTGAAAATGGATGACGAGAATGTGAAAATGTTTGGAGAAAAGTCCGCTATTCCTGAGGGCTACCGCTGGGAGGATCTGATTAATCTGGATGGCCTGGACCTGATTAACCAGTATGAGAAGACCCTGAAAGTCCTCAGTGAACAGGAGAACCTCATCGGCACTATCTACACCAAGGCGCAGAACAAGATTGACAAGCCGGTGTATCTCCAAAAGGTCATAACCCTTATCAACGAGGAAACCTGGCTGGTAATGGACGGCGATGTCAAGGGTGCTATTTACGAGAACATTCTGGAGAAGAATGGCAAGGATAAGAAGAGCGGCGCAGGTCAGTATTTTACGCCCCGTTCTTTAATTAAGGCGATGGTCGATGTGACCCGCCCGCAAATTGGGGAAACCGTCGCGGATCCCGCCTGCGGAACCGGTGGCTTTCTTCTCACCGCCTACGACTTCATGAAGGGCCAGTCCGCCGATAAGGATAAACGCCGCTTCCTGCGTGAAGAGGCGCTCCACGGCATAGACAATACGCCTCTCGTGGTCACACTGGCTTCGATGAACCTTTACCTACATGGTATCGGTACGGACCGCAGCCCGATAGAGTGCCGTGACTCCCTGGAGAGCGAACCTGCTACGCTGGTCGATGTCATTCTTGCAAATCCTCCTTTCGGTACCCGTCCTGCCGGTTCCGTTGATATCAACCGTCCGGATTTTTACGTGGAGACCAAGAACAACCAGCTGAACTTCCTGCAGCATATGATGATTATGCTGAAAAACGGAGGTCGGGCGGCCGTTGTGCTCCCGGATAACGTCCTGTTTGAAGGTGGCGCCGGCGAGGTTATCCGTAAGAAACTCCTGTCTGACTTCAACCTGCACACGATTCTGAGATTGCCCACCGGCATCTTCTATGCCCAGGGCGTCAAGGCGAATGTGCTTTTCTTCAAGAAGGGCGAAAAGACCAAGGATATCTGGTTCTACGATTACCGCACCGGCATCAAGCATACGCTGGCCAATAATACGATGGAGCGCCATCATCTGGATGACTTCGTAGCCTGCTACAATGCCGACAATATCAATGCCCGCAAGGAGACCTGGAATGCAGAGACCAATCCCAACGGCCGCTGGCGCAAGTATCCCGTAAAGGACATTCTAGAGAGGGATAAGACCAGTCTGGACATCACGTGGATTAAGTTCCAGGATGACACCGATTACACCCTTGCCGAGCTTGTATCCTCAATGGAGGACAAGAGCAACAAGATTGCCGAGGCTGTTGCCAAGTTGAAAGAACTCATAGCTGGAATCGAGGAATAATGGATACGAAGAAACTGCGTCAAAAGATTCTTGACCTCGCCATTCACGGGAAACTAGTTCCGCAGGACCCGAATGACGAGCCCGCGTCCGTGCTCCTCGAACGCATCCGTGCCGAAAAGGAAAAGCTTATCAAGGAAGGCAAGATCAAGGCCCCCAAGAAGTCCAAATCTGCTGGTGATACGTCCCATTATCCGAAGGACGTGCCTTATGAGGTGCCGGAGGGGTGGTGCTGGAGATATTTGAGCGACATCGGGACGTGGCAATCTGGGGCTACACCAAGCCGTGGAGTGAAAGCCTATTTTGGAGGAAGTATTCCGTGGCTCAAAACAGGTGACCTGAATGACGATTACGTCAAAGATATTCCTGAGAGAATCACAGATAAAGCTTTAAAGGAGACGTCTGTAAAACTCAATCCTGAAGGCAGTGTCCTCATTGCTATGTACGGAGCTACGATAGGGAAAGTGGGTATTCTCACTTTTCCCGCTACTACTAACCAGGCATGCTGTGCTTGTTCTGAACTATGTGGAGTTGATAATCGTTTTCTTTTCTACTTCTTAATCTCTCATAAAGAAGAGTTTATTCGTCAGGCAGGTGGCGGGGCTCAACCAAACATCTCCAAGGAGATAATTGTCAATACGCCTATTCCAGTACCACCTGCAGAAGAGCAAAAGAGAATAGTCCGCGAAATTGAAAAGTGGCTTGGCCTTCTCAAAGACATAGATAAGAGCAGTTTATTTATTCATACTGGTATCAATGACTGCAAAGCAAGAATTCTTGACCTTGCTATCCACGGAAAGTTGGTGCCCCAAGACCCTTCTTACGAACCTGCTATAGAACTCCTGAAGCGCATAAATCCGGATTTCAAACCTTCCGATAACCTCCATTATGACGAGGCGCTACCAAGCGGATGGGCGATTACGCCTCTATATATTATTTGTGATACTATTAATGGCCTTTGGAAAGGGAAAAAGGAGCCTCTAATTAATGTCGGAGTAATCCGCAATGCTAATTTTACGAAAGACTTCACTTTGGATTATTCAAAAATAGAGTATATTGATGTGGAGCAGAAATCTTTCGAGAAAAGGAACCTGGAGAACGGAGATATCATTGTTGAAAAATCAGGTGGAAGCGATAATTTCCCCGTTGGTCGTTCAATCCTTTACAGGGGAGAAAACGGCAAATACTCATTCAGCAACTTCACTATGTCTCTGCGTATTGCGAAGAAGGATTGTATTCTCCCAGAATACCTTTATTACGTGCTACAGTATCGGTATCGACGAGGTGATATGAAACAGTTACAAACTCAAACGACAGGCCTCCATAACCTGCTGACAGACAAATTTATGTCATTAACTATTCCAATTCCGCCAGTAGAAGAACAGCTAAGAATTGTCCAAACCATCAAGAACCTGTTTGGTATCGTTAATGGAATCCGTGATTTGGTCAACGATAACAAACAAGGCATTAATTCGCTGTAGAATTTTCCGTTGTTCTTCGAGTGGAGGAATAGGAACAATGAAGTCCGTTAAATAAGCAGACTTGATATTATTGATATTGGTCCCCTTAGCTACATCTCTGATGTGATTCTTGTAATAGCCAGATTGGAAGATAATACTAAGATAATCAGCCAGTTCAAATACTTTTGGTCTTATTATTCGCAGAAATGCTCCAATTTGAGTATTCGAATAACTGGTATCTACCTGTGCCGCTTTGCCAATAAGTTCATGGCTACCAGTAGAAGCGACAATAACGATGTCTCCATAACGTAGAGCGTTTCTCTCATTAGCCAAATACCTCTGCACATAAACATCATCGTCGAATAAAAGAATTCTGCCATTTTGGATGTTCCCTCCACGTAGAATCCTAATTCCTTCGCCCGAAGAGACTATATCGCTTTTTTGGTAGGATGTTCCAGAAACAATGTCAACGACCTGTCCGAGGTTAACGGCTTGCCACCCATTGGGTAAATCTCCCTCATAATGGAGGTTATCGGAAGGTTTGAAGTTCGGATTTATGCGTTTGAGTAACTCTATTGCAGGCTCGTCGGAATGGTCTTGTGGAACGAGTTTCCCGTGAATGGCCAGGTCGAGTATCTTGGTTTTAGAAGCATCGGAAAGTTTAATCAGTTTAATCCGTTTATCATCAACGCCCTCAATGATTGCCATGTAATGGTTAATAGCCTCAAGGATTCTTTGTTGTTCTTGGATTGGTGGTAGCGGGAATAAAAGCTCTGAGAACCTTGACTTATTGAGAATGGGTAGTGTTGTAGCAGATGCATTACTTATAATAGCATCTTGCCCATACCCCGAAACGCAACAATAATACAGATATTCAGGAACGACAAATGGAAGAGGGATGACAGCATTAATCTGTTGATTACAACTGCCAGCTCTTCTGATTAATCCTGTCTTTCCTATCGTTGCGCCAATGCATGTGACTAATACAGAGTTAATCGGTAATTTCCGCGCTTTTTCATAGCCTTCGGCAGAAAGATTATCTCCAGCTAAAGTTGTATTGATTCCATTCTCTAGATCTGTAGGCTTGTAGAATGGATAGTCGTTCCCGTAATTTGATGTGTCACCTTTTGAAGGTGTCGTGCCAGTAATTACTTCTCCCAGTTCATCTAACCTGCACCATGCCCACCCCTCCGGCAACTCCCATGGGCCTTCCTTCGGATAATGGGACATATCGATGGTAACTTTGCACTTCATAAACATTCATTAAATGCTTATGATACAAAAGTTTCAATCATTCTTGGAGAAGTCAGACTTAGCCAAGAACACCGTGTCGTCCTATGTCTGGACTGTTAACCATTTCATTACCAATTATGGAGAACTCACAAAGGAGAATCTCCTTGCATACAAGGGCTTTCTCATGGAGCATTTCAAGCCTCAGACTGTAAACCTGCGGCTTCAAGGCATCAACAAGTATCTTGAGTTTATCAGGAAAGATAAGCTCAAAATGAAGTTCGTAAAAGTCCAGCAGAAAAATTTTCTCGAGAACGTCATCAGCGATGCCGATTACAAGTTCCTCAAAAGGAAGCTCAAATCTGATGGCCACATTGAATGGTACTTTGTTGTATGGTTTATGGGAGCCACTGGGGCAAGGATAAGCGAGTTACTGAGAATAAAAGCAGAACACGTAGAAGTGGGATATCTGGATCTGTACTCAAAAGGAGGAAAGATTCGTCGCCTTTATATTCCCAAGCGGCTACGGAACGAGGCGACTGAATGGCTGAAACATGAGTGCGTGTATACCGGATACATCTTCAAGAACCGATACGGTGGCGTCATTTCTGCTCGTGGCATAGCCCAGCAACTGAAGCATTTTGCATCCGAGTATGGTATAGACCCCAAAGTGGTTTACCCGCATTCATTCCGTCATCGTTTTGCCAAGAATTTCTTGGATAAGTACAATGACATTGCTTTCCTGGCCGACCTAATGGGGCATGAAAGCATCGAAACCACAAGAATATATCTGCGGCGGACCGCCACAGAACAGCAACAACTTGTGGACAAGATAGTAACTTGGTAGAATGCTAACTTAGGCCTGCTACTATTTCATCGAGGACGTTGTAGTAGGCCTTAACCATGTTCACGATCCGAGCTTGCTCTTTAACTGGAGGAAACGGCAAGTCAAGTGATCTGAAGACCTGGCCTGTAAAGTGCTTGATGGTAACACCTTTACAAACATCATCTATTATTCCTCGAACTTTGTAATACCGCAAAACATAGAGGAAAAACTCTTGGCAGATATCTTGAGTTTTGAATCTGATTCTGTGAAGAGCATTCTGATAATACATTTCACCTTGTTCAGTCCATATTGCAGAACGTCCTACGTCCCCGCCTTCACAAACAAGCAAATCTCCTGGACGAACAGCATATCGTTCTTTTTCAGAGGCCTCAATGCGAATTGTTTTGATGATAGACAAATCAAATGCTTCCCATTTGACATTGAGCGCGCAGAGATAAGACTTCTCTTCACCAGTATTCTTTAGCCGATCTAGTGTTTTGCCTAATTCAACTGATGCAATATCTTGAATATGACACAATTGCCACCCTTTAGGTAACTCTGCTCCATAATGGAGGTTATGCGAAGCTTGGAAATCTGGATTAATACGGCGCAGTAGGCAAATAGCAGGCTCATCAGAAGGATCCTGGGGCACTAGCTTTCCATGAATAGCGAGATTAAGAATATGGCCCTTTGCTTGATTGGCCTTTGCTTGTAGTTCCTCATTTGATAATTGTATGTCGCTAATGATACCTATACAGCGATTTATAGCCGCTGCTATTCGTTGCTGTTCGCCAACAGGAGGTATAGGAATCGCGACCTCGTTTATAGTTTTCACTGAGAGCCCTGGTTGCGCAGTCGCTGTTGCGTATTGATTGAGGTTCAGTTGCTCAAGAAGGTATCTTGCCCATAGGGTGTTCGTACCTCCAAAAGATTCAACAACAACGGCATGTTCTGTCGCATAAAACTCTCCAGATCCATAATTGATGTTTCCACATAATGCGCCTTGACGGCCAATTATTGGATAGTCACCAGTACGATTGAAAGTTGCTACATATCCCCTTATACCGTTACCACCGAAACATCGATACGGATAATGAGATGATTCTTCATGAATGTCATCGGCGGATATAAACTTACCAGCCTGAAGGTTAAAATACTCTCCAAGAGTAGACCACACCCACCCCTCCGGCAACTCCCATGGGCCTTCCTTCGGATAATGGGACATATCGCATGGTCTTGATAATGAGAATTCAGCGAAAAAATGTTAACTTTACAAATTGTACAAACAAACATACCATGGCCAATAAAGAACCCGGATACGTTTACATCCTTACAAACCCCAGTTTCAGAGAAGACTGGGTGAAAATCGGCAAGAGCTCACGCCCGGTAGATATACGCTCTAAAGAGTTGGACAACACGGCCGTCCCGCTACCGTTTGAAATCTACGCCACCCTTCAGACTGTGAAGTATGACGTGGTCGAAAAGAAGATTCACAAAGCTATCGACCGTCTAACAGACCTCCGCATCCGCCAGAACCGTGAATTCTTCAACATTAAACCCGAACTTGCCCTGGAAATCTTCAAGGACGAGGCAATGATTCTAGACGATGCCATCATCACGATGTACGAAAACAATCAGCCAATCGTTCCTAAACCTAACACCCCGCCTCAGCCCACAAAGCCGGTTGTACCTCATCGCCCTCGCTTCAAGTTCAGCATGGTCAACATTCCCATCGGCGCAGAGCTGGTTTTCGTCCCCACAGGTTACAAAGTTAAGGTGGCCAGTGATGACCAGGTAGAGTACGAAGGCCGCATTTATAAGCTTTCTCCCTTTGTCGGCACCTTTATGCCTGTCGAGAAGCGCAATACATCCGGTGCCTACCAGGGGCCTAAATTCTTTACATTCAAAGGCGAGATTCTGGACGATATCCGCAAGCGGATTGAATCTACGGCCGATTCTTCTGAGGAATAAGCAGTTTGAAGCCCAATGAGCATATAGCACCATTCTTGGCTCAGCCGGTCAATCTTAAGGTCGGTCTGAACCATCTGGGCTATAGAATGCGGCAGAAGACCTGTTTACAACTCTTCTACCTGGGCTGAATAACGTTACTGCTCGTATTCGGTATTACAGCTTCTACTGCTGGCTGCTGGACAAGTTCTTTGAGAGCAGAGAAGAACCGACTATCCGTGATTATCAAAGATTTGTAAGGTGCTCTGAATACCTGATAGCCATTCTTCACGCAGGACTAGAAGATGCCGGAGGCATTCCGGGCATCGACTATGCCCTTACTGTTATGCAGGACAAACCAGACGCTGTTGATTTATTGGCCGGGGCATTCAAGAGTGACGGTAATACGCGTGGCACTTATTGGGCGAACAAAGGCGGCGTTCTGGTTCAGTACTATAGCAATTCTTTGCGTGATATAGGAATCACCGTCCCCAATATCAAGCATCCTGAACTGAGTGACATTTCTAAAGAGGGCACCAATATCACCGGCAAAACACTGGCATCTGCATTTGAAGAGAGCATAGGTGCAGAGGCATCTGCACTCTTCATAGCCTGTGTCCAAAAAGGCGCGGTTACACGGGAAGAGAGAAAGACACTGCGCACTCCTTTCCTTATGAAGAATGTCGTCGCAAATGACCAGGAGAGGAAATTATTGATAGAGTTGCTGTTACAAGAAGATTATCCCGGAAGGGGTGAACGCTCATACAGGAGGGAAACAATCCGTCTTTTCCTTGAATACCATAACGATGGTTCCCGGAACTATAAAGATGACCTGGGCTTTCCAAGATTCCTCTATGAACGCTACTTGAAAGGCCGCGGCGATTCTTTATGTATAATGGGCTGGTATTGTTTCTATTTGGATGACCTGTGGCAGTATAATGCTTCCGTTATTCTTGAAAGGATACTGGATATACTCCAAAAGGACAAAGCCGGAAGATGGGTTAAACTTGACATCCTCACTACAGATATTGCCGATGAAGTGGCTTCTAGATTCGGCGCTGAAAAGAAAAGTCTTTCTGAGGTGCTGACGGATTTGAATGCTCCCGCTGGAAAAGACAATATTGGCAGGATAGGCTCTGCTATACATCAGATTCTTGAATATCATACGGTTAACGTTGCCGTTTGGCCAAAAACAGATGAGCTTACAAAGGCCTTTGGTTATTCTGACGCGAATGACTTCCGCGCTGCTTCAATCTTTATTGATTCACACAAGGAAATGTCGTTCAAGGAGTTCGTGAAGTACTTTATAGAGTCGAGAATCATATATCGTCACTATAACGTATCCCTCCGGAAGTTCTATCAAACTGGTATCGCTTCACATAAGTTTATGCTCGAAGATGGGCATATCCGGTACCTTAAGGACACTTTCACAACGGTGACGCATACCTCTCCCAGACTGGTGACTTTGAAGGGGTTCTTATCAGATTTAGGTCTGATTAAGGACAATGAAATAACACCTGAAGGAAAAGATACACTGGCACTATTGCAATAATGGAAATAGCGCGGAGAAACATATTTGACGAGATTATCGGGAGGGCCGGCTCTACTTATGAGTCTGCCATCCTTACCTGTTTCTCCTTCGATCCGCTATATTTCATGCAATACTATCTACCGAAGCTCAATGCTATAAACATTACCAATATCGTTGTACTCATCGATGCCGGTCAGTATGATGAGGCCTGGGAAGAGTTTATCAAGTACAAGGAATCTGCCCATCGAAGTGTCCAGTTGAACTTTTCTCCGGTAAGAATCAGCCCTTCATTTCACGGAGTTTTCCATCCCAAGATTGCCCTGTTGGTGGGGCCACGTCAATGCACGGCGCTAGTAGGGTCAGGAAATCTTACTTACGGAGGGATGACTTACAACAATGAGGTCTGGAATGCTTTTTCTGCCAATAGAGTCGATGCGGAAGAGGCTCCTGTTATTGCAGAAGTATGGCATTACCTGCGTTCCCTTATCCCTGAGCAAAATACTGTACGAGAACAAATTGCATGGATGACGGCCTACTCGGATTGCTTGAAATTGATCGATACCATATCTGATCCGGGTAGTTTCCGATTACTGGTCAATACCGATGTGGCTGGCATAGGAAATCAAGTTCTCTCAATTATTGGAAATGAGCCTGTCAAGGAAATAACCATTGTATCTCCATATTATGATAATACTGGTTCGGCCATTGCTTTTTTCAGCGACAACCTTCACCCGGATAGAATTGTCTGCTTAGGCGATGAAGATACCGGGACTTGGCCGGTATCATTGCGTGAGGGGGTGATGGAGCGTGTTGATTTCCGGGCCATCAAGGGCAAGGATCTGGAAACGAGAACGCACGCAAAAATCATTCAAATTCATACAGATAAGTCAACCTATCTTCTCACCGGAAGCGCCAATGCGACTTCGGCCGGTTTAGGATTGAGCTCGGTAAAGAATGATGAGGCTATAATCCTGATTCAAGAGGATGGAGCAAGGGACTTTATCGCTGACATGGGAATAACAGCAGGAGAACCAATCAATCCTGAAAACAAACACTGTGCTAAAGAGCAAGCGAACTCCAAATCGGCCAGGGAGGCCACGATTCTGTCTTGTGAGCTATGGAATGGAAGTTATCTCCTGAAAACAGACATATCTTTGGATAATGTTCAGATCCACTGGAAAGATGCCTTAGGCAATGACAGAAGCCCTGTTCTCTTTGACCATCTGGATAAGTCGGCGTGCATCAAGTACGATGAAATGCCCGGGGCGGTTTCTGTCGTTCTTAAAAGGGATGAGTGTACCATTTCAAACAGAATCCTGATTCTGGCTGACAGTATCATCCGGAATTATTGCCCCGACAAAGCGATGAAGCAGTTGTCCCGGTTAATGGATGTTTCCAAGGGACAAGATTGGGATTCAAACATAACGCAAATACTCTCCTTTGTAACATTCGAAGAAGCGGTGTCCATCAAGAGCAGTATGCAAACTTCTTATAGGGCCTCTTCCGGTAATGCAACTGCCCTAGATACGATTATTGACCGGAATGACTTCGCTCCCAGCGCTCTGGAAAGTGATGCCTCTAGACGCAACAATCGTATTCTTGAGTACTTTTTTAGGTTCATCAGTTCTGATGATCGGGGATCAGATGATATTGAAGAGTACTCTGCCAGCGAAATAGATAGAGGAACTGCTGTGGGTGATGAAGGCCCCGAAATGATCAGAGACAAGAAGCCAGTCAGCAGTAAACAAAAGCTGAGCGAGCTGGACGAGTATTTGAATCGATTAGTTCGCTATTATTCCGGGCTATGCAAAAAACTGGATGATGCGCCACAACCCGTCCTGTTGAATTCTGATGTGGACATCCAGAAGAAAACTATCACAAAGGCCTATTCTTCATGTCTTATCGCGATAGTTCTTCTGTATCAGCTGACGAAAGACAACGAATCCGGACAAGATACTGTGGAAGAATCAATCCTACACAGGCGTCTACTTGAGATTTTGGGAAGATTCACCCTAGTATTTCGGGACACTTCAGTAGATGGTGATGGCTATCTGGCTATGCGGACACAGGAAATGAAGCAGAATCTTCTGGTTCACTCACTGACGCTCCTTAGTCACTTTGAATGGGGATTCGGCCGAGGTACACTGTCAGAATTGCTTGTGCTTAATCTGCTGGATATGTATAAGGATGACGTGGGACACCTAAAACCAGCATTGGAACTGTTTGAAAAGGGGCTGGAGAATTCTCCAATATCACTTAACGATAACGCACTGGCATCAATTCGTCAGTGTATAGAAACGTACTCGAACAACAACCCTGTAACGTGCACAATAGACAAGATCTCCTTCCCGGCAATCATTTACAAAAAGAAACTTGGATTCCTTTTGTGTTCCAAGATTCAACGTTCAAAGTCGGCTGGCAGGGCGCTGGAGTATGAGATTCTTGTTTCTTCGCCTGGATTCAAGAACCTTGAACCTATGTTGTTACAGAACGGAAACAAGTTACCTGTATTCAAAGTATGACCGACTTCGCCGCCATAGATTTCGAGACCGCCAATGAGCAGCGTTCCAGCGTATGTAGCGTGGGCGTGGTCATCGTGCGTGGCGGTATCGTCGTGGACAGTTTCTACAGCCTGATCCATCCGGAGCCGGAATACTACCAGTGGTTCTGCCGTCAAGTTCACGGCCTTGGCCCGGAAGACACCGAGGATGCGCCGGTGTTCCCGTATGTGTGGGAAAAGATAGCGCCGATAGTCGAGGGGCTCCCACTGGTGGCGCACAACGCCCGCTTCGATGAAGGTTGCCTCAAGGAGGTGTTCCGCGTCTACCAGATGGACTATCCGGATTACCGCTTCTACGACACGCTGGCCGCTTCCCGTCAGCATTTTGGCTGCCTCTTGCCAAACCATCAGTTGCAAACAGTGGCCGCAGCCTGCGGCTACGACCTTACACGCCATCACCACGCACTGGCGGATGCTGAAGCTTGTGCTCAAATCGCCTTGAAACTATTGTAGATTATTGATTTATGAACTCAATCGGCAACATACTCTGGTTCATCCTCGGCGGTATCCTTATCACCATCATCTACTACATCGTAGGCCTGCTGATGTGCATCACCATCATCGGAATTCCCTTCGGCGTACAACTCTTCAAACTGGGCACTTACGCTCTATGGCCCTTCGGTCACGAGCTGGTGGACGGCCCTAACCAACCGGGCTGCCTGTCCATCGTGATGAACCTCATCTGGATCCTGCTGGGCTGGTGGGAGATTGCCATCATCCACCTCGTATGCGGGCTCCTGTTCTGCGTTACCATCATCGGAATACCTTGGGGCCTGCAGCACTTCAAGATGGCTATCGGAAGCGTTTTCCCCTTTGGCAAAGAAATACATTGACTTTCAAATGGAAACCCGCAAACACCTGGCAGCGGAAAAGAAACGCTGCAACTCCCATAACTGCGCACAGGCCGTGGTCTGTACCTATTGCGACCTCGTGGGCCTGGACGAACAGACGGCGCTAGACATCGCCGGGGCCTACGGGACCGGCATGGGCAATATGGAAGGGACCTGCGGCGCGCTGGTGGGCGCCGGCATGATTGTCGGCCTGGCCACCAAGGACCGCAACGCCTCTCGCGCACGCATGAAGGAAATCATGACCAAGTTCCAGCAGCGCAATGGCGCCACCCAGTGCAAACTCCTGAAGGGCATCGGCACGGGCAAGCCACTGCGCGACTGCCCGGACTGCGTAGCGGATGCATCGGAGTTTCTGGAGGAATACCTGTAGTGAAACACCTCCTCTGCATATCGCTTGCCCTGCTGGCCGCACTCGGCTGCGCCGGAAAATCATATGGCACCCGCACCGTGCGCATCGAATCCGGCGGACGGAGCATGAAGATAAAGGTCCTTAAGCCCAAGGAAACTTCGGGCCCTGTTCCGGGCATCCTGTGGATTCACGGCGGCGGGTATATGCTGGGCGGGACCTATATTCTGGGCATGACCTGCGCACCCATGCTGGCCGAGCGGTTCGGCGCAGTAGTGGTGTTCCCAGATTATCGGCTGGCCTGGCAATCGCCTTATCCCGCGGCGCTGGAGGACTGCTACGCTGCACTGGAATGGATGTATGCACAAGCCGACGAACTTGGCATCGACCGCAGCCGCATCGTCGTCGGTGGTGAAAGCGCCGGAGGCGGCCTGACGGCGGCCCTGTGCATCTATGCCCGCGACAAGGGCGAAATCCCCATTGCGGCGCAGTTCCCGCTCTACCCGATGCTGGACAGCAAGGACACGGCTTCATCGGCCGACAACCATGGCCGCGTATGGAACACTAAGCGTAATCACTGGGGCTGGCGGCATTATCTGGGTGATGATTACGGCTCCGGCACAGAAAGCAAATACGCCTCTGCCGCCCGCGAGACGGACTATTCCGACCTCCCGCCCTGCTACACCTTTGTCCAGGACGGTGAGCCCTTCTACCAGGAGACACAGGACTTCGTGGAGAAGCTCCAATCTGCCGGTGTTGACGCCAAGGTGGACGTCTATCACGGCGACCTCTACGCCTTTGACATGTTACAGCCTGGTAAGGAGCAGAGCAAACTGGCACGGGAAAGGCTGTGCGAAGAATTTGAGAGACTGATATCGAAACAAAACGAATGACAATATGCTGAAAATCGGTGACAAGATGCCGTCCTTTGAGGTCCTGGACCAGGACGGGAATACGGTGAAATCGGAGGATTTCATCTGCAAGGGAAAGAAGACCATCATCTACTTCTATCCCAAGGACAATACGTCAGGATGCACGGCGGAGGCCTGCTCGTTCCGGGACAATTATGCCGCCTTGACGGAGGCTGGTTACAACGTTGTCGGTGTTAGCAAGGACAGCACCAAGTCCCACACGGGTTTCCGGGCCAAGTATGAGCTGCCTTTCCGTCTCCTTGCCGATACCACCACGGCGATGCTCCAGTCCTTTGGCGCCTGGGGTGAGAAGAAAATGTACGGCAAGACCACGCTAGGCACACTCCGGCGCACATTCATTTTCGATGAGAATGGCATCCTGGAGCGGATTATCGAGAAGGTTGACACCAAGAACGCCGCAGGACAGATACTGGAGCCATGACCGACTTCACTGCTATAGCTTTTGAGTATGACATTCCTTGTTGAATCCGTTATAGCCTGTTCCGTCTTCTTTCCAGCATTGCTCCCGAATCACTGGGGCAACGGTTACATTGTTAGCGGTACTCATAGGCATCACTTGAAAACATTTTGAAAACATTTTGCCTCAAGTGGCCTTAAAAACCGGTGTCTTTTGCGAGAAAACCCTCCAAGCTCGAAAGGCTCAGAGGGTTGTAAGTGCTTGATAATCAGTTTGTTATCATTTGTGGAGCATAGGACGTCTCGAAAATCGGCCTCCTACGCACTTCTATTAAGGGTCCTCAAGAAAAATGGTACTAAAATGGTACTAATTCTCAAGAGTGGTACTTCGGTACCTCCAAAAGGTTAAACAATAGTGTCAATGAAAGTTTAAAAATGCGTATAAACTTTCGGCATTTCCGCCACCACAAATTTAACAAAAATCCTTGAATCCTTTACACTCTTTTTAAGAAAAGCTGCCCTCTTGCCTCACGGCAGAAGAGCAGCAAACGATTTTAACGACATAGCCGCAAGGCTACATCATTGCAAAGATAGATAAAAATACGGATTCCTTTACGAAAGTCTAAACAATCCAACCTTTCACAGACTCCAGGGACATCCTCCATACATCGTTAAAAACTGTTGATTCTTTTCAGGACAATTCCTAGCCGTAACATCAATAGAGATATTAGACATCCGCAGGAGTGTTTTTTTTAGAACTCCTGGCCAAATTCACAAAAAAGCAGTATGTTATGCCTAATTATACAAATTTTGTAATTATATTTGCAAATAATGTTAATATAACAATGGCATGGGCATTCAAATAAACAGAATCAAGACAGTCTTATCTGACCATGGACGTACTAATAAGTGGTTGGCGGAAAAAATAGGGAAGAGTCCGACCACTGTTTCGAGATGGTGTACAAATGAGAGTCAACCTCCACTTGAAACACTTTATCAAATCTCAATCCTGCTTAATACTGATATAAGAGAACTCTTAAATAAAACACTATAGCGATGGCACGTGCTGATTTATTGGTGGACTTGGCAAAGTATGCCTTATCCGGCAACCGAAATATGGTTAAACGGGTTACTGAAGCTATAATTGCGGAGGAGCGTGCGAAACAGCATGGAATACTTGCAGATAGACTTCAACAAGAACTAGACACAGCTCATACAGATTTGCCTCGACAGAATAATATGACTTCTGGGAGTATCAACTTTGCATCACATGATTTATTAAGAACGGAATCTTTATTTCAAGAGATAATTCCCAAAAAGAGATTCAGTGATCTTATCCTTTCTCAGAGTATATATAAGAATTGCCAAGAGGTGGTTAATGAGCATTTTCGCGGAGAATTATTAAGGTCATATGGCCTTGAACCACGAAATAGAATACTGTTAATTGGAGCACCTGGAAATGGAAAGACTTCATTAGCTGAAGCTATTGCCGAAGCGTTGATGGTCCCATTGTACGTGGTAAAATATGATTCTGTTATTGGGGCATATCTTGGTGAAACAGCCATGCGATTAAGAAAACTAATGGATTTTGTGTCGACTAGAAAGTGTGTACTGTTTTTTGATGAATTTGAAACGATCGGTAAAGAACGTGGGGATACCCATGAAACCGGTGAAATTAAACGAGTAGTCAGTTCCTTGCTTTTACAAATGGATGAGTTGCCCAGTTATGTTACTGTAATTGGCGCAACGAACCATCCGGAGTTATTAGATAAAGCCTCTTGGCGTCGTTTTCAACTAAGAATGCTATTACAGCCGCCGACTAGAACTAATATTTCTATGTGGCTTGATCGTTTCCAACAAAAGCATAATGTCCATTTTGGATATGCCTCGGAAACAATTGCTAAGAAGTTATTAGGCTCCAGCTATGCTGAGATTGAGGAATTCGGATTACTGGTATTAAGGAAGTATATCCTTTCTCTTCCCAACGATGATATGAAAGCGATTGTCTCGGAAACTCTTCGAGATTGGGACGATATAACAAACAAGATAGATGGTAAAACAAATTCGATAGAAGAATAATTATGGCGGAGAATTTTCCTTTACTCTTTTTCCCTTTTTCGACACCTGATGTTAAAATTGGAAGGCGACGCTTTGTTCAGTCTCATATTTCCTATCCCGGTGCAGCTCGTCAACGAGAGAGAATTGGTCCTGTTTTCCGAGAATTGTGTGATGCGTTAGATGCAAGGAGAATTCACATTCAAGGAGGTGCGGATGGAATTGATCCAAAAGCAGTGTTAGTCTTGGAGACCGTCGGTAGTGTGGATAATTTTGCTAATGCAGTTCGCAGAATTGAAGGCCTTGATTGGCTTGGAGAATTTGATGTTGATGACATCGTTCAGGACGAGGATTTCTATGATGAAGAGAATCCCGAGCGACTTTTATCCGGACGACTGTATATGGTGTCTTCTAATTCTAGGGCGTTACAGGAGCTTCAGTCATTGTGGCGAAGATATGTTGATAATCCACAGATGCATTTTGATCATGGTTATAGTCGTTTTCGTGAGGTCTTCTCTCTTTTAAGGACTATCAGAAGATGGGATGTTTCGGATAGGTTTATCGACACAGGTGTTATGTCTTATTGGCAAGAGCAGTTAGACGTATTCGGCGAAGAGAGAATAAGATTTGAAATAGAGTTATGGTACAAATCAAATCCGGAAGAACGGAGTAGAGCTATCCAGTCTGTATCTCAAATGCTTGAACAGCTACAAGGACAGGTAATTACTCATTGCGAGATTGATGCCATACGTTATTCTGCTGTATTGGCAGAGTTGCCAGCCGGCGCTATTCGTTCCCTCATGCAAAATCAAGAGATATCGTTGCTTAAGAGTGAAGATATTATGTTTTTCCGTCCTTCAGGTCAAATGGTCTCGACTATCTCAACCTTTGAAACGCTTCCTATCCCCGAAGAACGAAAACCAGCTTTACAAGTCAATGGTAGCCCCGTTATTGGTTTGTTTGATGGATATCCTCTTGCAAACCATAGTCTATTATCAAATCGACTTATTGTTGATGACCCTGATAACTACCAAGAAGACTATGAATCGAAATACATGCGACATGGAACAGCGATGTGTTCTTTAATTGCAAAAGGGGACCTAACTCAGGATAATGATTTCATAACTTCGCCGATATACGTGAGGCCTATTATGAAACCAAATCCTCATGCCCCGAATAACGAAGAACATGTTCCTTCAGATCATCTATTGGTTGATGTGATTCATCGTGCGGTAAAGCGAATGTTTGAACCTGAAGATGGAAGGCCCCCTGTGGCGCCAACAGTTAAAATCATCAACTTTTCAATCGGTGATCCGGCTCGGATGTACTTTCATTCTGTTAGCCCTTTAGCAAAAATGTTGGACTGGCTCTCAAATAAGTACTCTGTCTTATTTATTATCAGTGCGGGGAATGTCATAACAGATTTTAATCTACCATGCACAGAAAATGAGTTTAACGGTAGTGCGCCAGATCATCAGGCAAAACTCTTTGCTACTGAAATACTTAACAGTCGCAGGTATAGACGAATCCTTTCACCAGGGGAATCAATTAACAATTTGACTATAGGAGCTGTTCATAATGATTCGGCGACAATTAGGCCTTTTGAGCCAAGGGTCAATCCCTATCAAATGCTGATGCCTGCCACATATACCTCTTTCGGGGCCGGACATCGAGGAAGCGTAAAGCCTGATTTTGTATACGATGGAGGGAGGCAGACTTTTATAAAAGATGTTCTTCATTTTTCTCCTTTAAAACCATACCAGTTTCCCAACGCTACTCCGGGCCAATTAGTTGCGGCACCTGGTGAAACAAGGACTGAATCAGTTTACTTCATAGGAACTAGTAATTCCACTGCATTAGTAACCCGAGCCGGCTTTTTTTGTAACCAAACAATTGAGGAACTATCTCGCGTTTATCCAATGACGCAGAGGCAAAAAACTCTCTTAATCAAAGCTATGCTTGCTCATGGAACGAGTTGGGGTGACTTAGGTGGTAACATTGACATCATTTTGAATCCGGCCTTAGATACAATTCAAAGAAAAAAGATAAAGACAAAGTGGATTGGATATGGTTATCCCGATTGGGATAAGTCGTTGTCATGCAATACACAGAGAGTTACTGTGGTCGGACTCCATTCTTTGAAGAAAGAAAAGGCCGATTTGTATCATTTCCCAATCCCGGAGTGCTTAAATGCTACTACAATAAAAAGGAAATTGACCGTCACCCTGACATGGTTTTCCTCAATCAATGTTTCAAGCCAAAAGTATAGGAATGCTCGATTATGGGTAGAGGTGCAGCAGGAAGGCTTTTTGATTGGAAAAGAGGACGTTGCGGATATAAATAATGTAAAAAAAGGAACTCTACAACATGAAGTGTTTTATGGTGAAAGGGCAGTGCCTGTTGCTGCAGATGATACAATCACAATCAAAGTTACATGTGATAAAGATGCTTCCAATATTACAGAAGAGATTGATTATGCCTTAATGGTGACTTTGGAGGTTGCTCCTGGTGTTCAGCTTCCTATTTATCAGCAAGTTAGTGAGAGAATTGCCCAACAGATTCCTGTTCGTGTTGATGGGATAGTATAAGTTTGATTCTATTTATTGGATTCGCATTTGTAGAACTGCCCCTAGGAAATTATTCCCTGGGGCAGTGTCGTTAATGATAAAGTGATTATTGACTGAATCAATGCAATCATTCTACTATCTCTGGCGTCTTATTCAGCCAGTCTCTGGTATAAAAAGAGTATATCTCCCACACTTTGTTAAAAAATCCATCAAATCCCTCTGGAGAAATCATCCCTACCAGCGCCGAATAATACACCTGCAGGCCGATGGCCACGCAAATACTCTCCTCGTCAAGCGCCACCGACGCCCATTCCTCCCGCGGCACATCCCGCACCAGCGACTGGAAAGCGGCCGAGGCAAGCTCCTTCGCCGAACCAGGCGCCGGCGTATCAGCCGCCATGGACCGCATCCGCTCCTTCACCTCATCCAAAGCATCGCCCACAAGCACCGCCTTTGCTTTTCTGCACCAGGAAACGTCCTCTCCGTCAGAACGCCGGAGCTGGCCAATCAGTTCACAATCCAAAGCAATGGTCGTCATACCTCAGTAAGCATGGGGAGGCGGCCCGGCAAAAAAGGTGCAGCCACGCTCCCAAAGCTAGTATTCGAGGCATCGCCAAACGCCTGTCATCTTCGCAATGAGTTAATGCCTGCACCCGAATATGCAGACACTTACTCGTTACAAGGCTAGATGACGTTAAATTTGGCGATTTTCGAATACTACCCGTAAAAAGCAAATGTTGCTCCAAAGGAGCTGTATGTCAGTTCAAAAGCAGCGAACTTCGCCGCTTCCAACTGCAAAGATAGCAACATTTTTCGTTACCTTTGCAAAGAACCTTAAAACTTGAACCTACTATGAAAATCCTGATCGACAACGGACACGGGATCGAGACCCCCGGCAAACGCTCTCCGGACGGCCGTCTCCGCGAGTACCGTTACACAAGAGAAATCGCCGCTGCAGTAGTCAGCGGCCTGAAGCAAAGAGGCCTTGAAGCCATCAGACTCGTCCCGGAAGAGGTCGACATCCCCCTCAAAGAAAGAGTCCGCAGGGCCAACGCCTACGGACAAGACAACATCCTCATCTCCATTCACTGCAACGCCGCCGGGAAAGGAAAAGAATGGCTTCAGCCGCAAGGCTGGGCGGCATATACAACCATCGGAGAGACCAATGCAGATCTGCTGGCCAGTAAACTCTACGAAGCCGCCGAGGCCAACTTCCCAGAGCGCAGAATACGCAAGGATTTCTCCGATGGAGATGCCGATTTCGAAGCATCTTTTTATGTCATTCGCCATACCATTATGCCGGCCGTCCTCACCGAGAACTTCATGATGGACAACCTGGACGACGTGGCCTTCCTTCTATCCGACGAAGGGCGTGCAGCCGTCATCCGCACCCACATCGACGGCATAATCGGCTATCTCTCGGCAATAAAATACCCTCTCCGCAATGATTTTGCCGCCTAAATCATTAACTTTGCGGATGTAAACCGCCATCGTCATGAGAGAAAGCAACAAAGAACGGCTCTTCGACGCAGCTTTCAAGCTGATGCTCACATCCTCCATCGGAGAAATCTCCATCTCGGATATCGAGCGGGCCTCCGGCCTGACCAAAGGGGCCATCTTCTACTATGCCGACAACAAGATGGACTTCTTCCGCAAGGTCATCGAGGACCGTATCATCAAGCGGCAGGACATCCATCAGAAGGTCGCTTATGAGGAGGGAATGAGCCTCCTCGCTTTCATCGACGCATACATCGACGGCATCAACCGCACCAGGGCAGCTTATGGCCAGGATATCGGGCAGGTACCGGACAGCGGCGTTGTCAATTCCTACATCACCATCATCCTCCAGAGCCGGAAATACTATCCTGATATTGCCGAGGCTTATGTGACGGTCCTGAAGAATGAGCGCATCCTCTGGGAAAAGGTGCTGCAGGATGCGGTCCGCTCCGGAGAGATCCGGGCTGATGTCGATACCCACACCATGGCCGCCACATTCCAGGATATCTTCTACGGACGCGTCTATGCCACCACGCTTGTCGAGCCTATGGACACCGACGCCCTGGCAAACCAGATGAAGACGCTCTATCAGCTGCTGAAGTAGGCTTTTTCTCCTTACGCCAGGCAGGCCCCTTTCAGACCACTCGCCGAAGCAAAGCCTGATGACGAGACGGTTCTGATGTATTATGACATGATGGGGATTGTATAAATTTCCCCTCGGTATATGAAAGAAACTGCCGCCACCTCAACCCGAGATAGCGGCAGTTTTTCTGTCATACCCGGCCAGACGTGGATGATTCCACGGCCATTCTTATATCCGGTTAACGATTTTTTTTCTTGATTTTCAGCTTTTCAATCGCGTCCGCCTTACTGATTGTCGGTGAACAGGTGGCTATTTCTATTTCATGCGCTTCTTCGAGGAACTGCTGCATTCCAGCCTTCGTGGTAAGCCAAGTGTAGGAACTGAGCTGGGGTTGCTTTTCTCTGAATACCTCTTCTCCGTCGGGGTTGATGAAAGCGACATGAACATCAACTCCGTAGCCGATTTCGTAGTAGTCAGCCGTCAATTCGGGGAGATTGTTCTTGCGCACGGCAACGATCCTGCACTTGAATTCTTCCGGAGCATCAGCGATGCTGAGCGGATCGGGGACGTAAGACCAACTATTGCCCGTGATGGCCTCGGTGTGCAGCTGCCCGTCGAGGTCGAGGTACTCGACGGAGAAGTCAAAGAACTGAAGGAAGTCGTCACTTATGGCATAAATGGCGTATTTGACTCGGCAGGTACTTTGCCACACGGTATTCCCGGCTTGTTTGAAGTGGAATGTGTAGAAGATGTCTCCGGCTGTTACAGTGATGGAGAAACTTCTCTCCTGCGCACTCTCGTTTTCCTTAAAAACGATGGTCAGCTTGTTGCCCTCCATCTCGGCGCGGAAGCTTTCGCTGTCAATCAATCCCAAATCATCCTTTTCAGGAAAAATGTCCTTTCCATTGTCTTTGGCACTGGAAAACCAAGGCTTAGTATAGTTGCTGCAGGTAAATGTGATCGTTTCCTCATCGGCAGAGACAACGTATGCGTCGCCGGTCGCTTGAACAGGTTCGTCGGCTTTCCATTCCATCGGGTCCCAATCCCCGTCCTTTTCCTTGCTGCAAGAGGCGAGGGAGAGAGCAGCAATCGTTATTAAGGCGATTCTCCAAGGTTTCATTGTCATCATTAGTTCGAAATTTATACGTCAATGCTTTTATCAATATAAATGCCAGCCATCGGAAATCTTGCCTGTAAAAGTTCTATTTTTCTCCTTCCGCCGGGCGGAACCCTCCCAGGCCCCGCCCGGCATCAGGATAGAAAGTATGTTTATGTTAACTGCTTATGAAAAGCCTATTTATTCCTTCTTCAACACCTCCGTTGGCGCACCAAGTCATAGCCGGTTCTTTTCGTCATTACCTGCACCTGTACCCTTATATTTGCTCACTGCTGCGTTGAAACGGTAGCGGACGGTCAGCACCAACATTCGCGTGTCGGCATAGTTCCACTTGTAAATCTCTCGATTTCCGAAGCGCATCCAATTGGAACCGCGGTAAGAAGCGAACAAATCCCGGCCTTGCAGATTTACTGACAGCCTGTCCTTGAAAAAACCTTTGTAGACTCCGATGTTGAGCCCACCGGATTCTGCCCATTCAATCGTAGTGGAATGTCCCCTCGAAGTATAATCCATATCAATATTGAGAATGAATCCGCGGGGCAGCTGGATTGCATTGTTGAACTTCAAGAACAACAGGGGCTTGTCATAGCGGCGGCCATCCACTGAGAAGTCCTGATACATCAGGTTCATATCCAGTATCGGGCTCCAACAGCCGAACTTCGGAGACAAAGAAACACCGGAGGAGACAGTTTGATAATGTGGAAGATTACGATAGGTAAATACCGTTATCTCATTGTCTTTTTCATAGGGCACGACGCATTGGTACAGCGCATCCTTCGTATAACGCCAGTTGGCATAGAAACGAACCCAACGCCAAGACAAGTTCATGGCTACCGTATGGATGTAGGAAGGTTTGGCAAGCGGATTCCCACTTTGATAAGTGTACCTGTCATTATATTGTACATTGCTGCTCAATATGCTGTAGGCAGGACGCCGGGTCTTGATATTGTAATTCAGGGTGGCAGACACCGTCTTGATGGGGAATGAGAGCGACAAATGCGGAAGCAGGTTGCTGTAAGTCCTGCTTTGTTCCGCCACAAAAGCGCCGTGGTCGTAATAATCCGATGTGACATATTCATACCGCAGGCCGCTGGTTATTTGTAATTTATTCATTTTTAATAGATAAGAAGCAAATGCGGCGATATTGCTTTCCTCGATTCTGTCATCTGAATCCGTCGGAAGATTGTCTCCCTCGAGATCTACCTGATAGACATTCTTTCGATGGCTGTTCGTATATTCGCTCCCTATATGCAGATCACCTTTCCAAACAGGTACGGTCAGGACCAATTTGGAGGCATACAACCTGCTGTCAGCCGAATATTGTGTGTTCAGCATTCGGTCGCTGCCTGTAATCTCCCCGGTTTCGTGCGTCGTTTGTGTATTTCCGTCCTTTCTGAAATAGGCATCGCCATTCCAATCTATGCTGATCTTGCCGATAGTTCCTTTGTAATAGGCCGTGATGTCATGGGTCGGACGCTTTTTGCCGGAATAATCAAATATATTCGAAATCCTGTCCGTTTTGACTCCGTTCCGTAACACGTCCATATCCGTAGTCCAACCGGCCTTGCTATAGGTAGGTACGCTGCCTATGTAAGTCGCGCCAAAGGAGTGTTTGTCGTTTATGTCGTAATTGAAACCGACAGTACCCTTGAAATTCTCATTCCGGGACTTGATAACAAGATCTTCGACAAGTTCAAGCGTCTGTCCTCCATTTACTTTCTGATCAATCCGCTGCTCCTGGCGACCATGCGACAACCCATAGTATAGCGACCCGAACAAGTCCAGATTGCGATGACGGTAGTTGATGTCGAGTTGTTCCTGCAGTCCGTGTTGATGGGCCTGGCTATACACCTGACGATAAGATACGCCTAGACCGTCACCCTGTCTTTTGACCGTTTTAATTTTGACGACGGCATTGACGGTCGCATCGTAGTCCGCACCAGGCTCTGTTATCAATTCCACCTCCTTGATGTCAGCGGAACTCAGCCGGTCCAGTTCCGACAAATCCTGCAACTTTTTACCGTTGATATAGATAATCGGCGTGCCCTTGCCGAACACCTCATAACCGCCCTGCTTCTTGATAAGCCCCGGCACCCGACCTAGCACATCCTCTGCTGTCCCGAACTTGCTCAGCACAGTACCTGCCACGTTGGTGACAAGCGAACCGCTTCTTGTTTGGACGATCTGCGGACGCTCAGCTGTAACTGTCGTTCCTTGCAGTTCAAAAGATTCCGTCTCCATACGTATCGTGCCAGCATCCTCCATTTCGCACAGCATCCAGTGCTCTTTATAACCAATCATCGAGATCCTGGCAAGAACCGGTAGCTGTTCTACCGGAATGACAAATACTCCGCTATTATTGCTGACACCTCCATTAAGGAACGTTGAGTCCTTCGGCGTGTACAGCGCTATTGTTGCATATGCAAGCGATTCTCCGGATTCATCAAGCAGTCTCCCCGTCAGATGCCTTTCGGTCTTATGGGTACATTCCACGGTTATCAGGGAATCCGCCACACATATCCGCATAGGATAAAACCCGACCACCTGACGAACGGCATCCGGAACGGTCTGCTCCTGAATGGTAGTCGATACGCGAAAGTCCTCCAGTTCGTTGTAAATGAAGTTCACTTCGTATCTTGAGGTGGCATTATTCAGTGTACGCAGTGCTTCCGAGAGTGATACATCATTGAAAGACAGGCTGATAGTTTGTGCTTCCGCATGAATCAAAGACCAGCAGAGAAGCACGAAAACAAATAGTTTTCTCATAGCTTACTCTACTATAATGTCTTGCCCGCTCAGTTTCACATTCAGGCGGTCAAACT
>Ga0247610_10001284_pt1 | contig 31421 bp, 23 predicted proteins | sample 174DNAGHGhighgp2_FD_193483 | JGI IMG/M metagenome (GOLD analysis project Ga0247610, IMG submission 193483) | Sheep rumen microbial communities from Palmerston North, Manawatu-Wanganui, New Zealand - 1742 DNA GHGhigh gp2 | ecosystem: Host-associated > Mammals > Digestive system > Stomach > Rumen...
TTTTGTGCGACATTGTCGTAGTAATGGTTGAACATCTGGATGAACGCCCATTGCGTCCAGTGGTAGAACTGAGGATCGCAGGTCTTGACCGCACGGCTCCAATCGTAGCAGAAACCTATCTTGCGGAGCTGGCTGATGTATCGCTCGATGTTCTTGTTCGTTGTTACTTCGGGGTGCTGACCGGTCTGAATAGCATACTGCTCCGCCGGCAGGCCATAGGCGTCGAAGCCCATGGGGTGCAGCACGTTGAAGCCGCACTGGCGTTTGTACCGGCTGTAGATATCCGAGGCAATATAGCCCAGCGGATGGCCTACGTGCAGACCGGCACCCGAAGGATAAGGGAACATGTCCAGCACATAGTAGTGCGGTTTGTCAGACTCATTACTTACAGCATAGGCATTGGCATCGTTCCACGCCTTTTGCCATTTTTGCTCAATCTCGCTAAAGTTGTATTCCATATAGTTAAATTTACGATTTACACATTTACGATATACGATTTTGACCTTTGCGACTGCAAAGGTACTACTTTTTTTTAAGATTTGCCGGCTATGTACTTTATTTGATCATAAATATCTGCCGCGCGTTTGCGGTCGAGCCCGATACGCTCTGCCAAACGAAGTACATCTACACGTTCGGGTAACGGATTGTCATTGACAGAAGTGGTATGATAGTCACCTGCAGAACCACAAGGCAGCAAGTCGTACGCCGGAGCAAACCGCCATCCTTTATCATAGATAAAAGAGAAATTCTTAGCATGGTCATCGCGATTTCCGATTAACACATTGAAACACATTAACCGATAAATCTTCCACAACTCATCCATCGAATGAGACAGCCGTGCAGAAATACTAAATAGATGAAAATAGTCGAGACTCGGGATTTGGTAGTCAGCTTGCAACAGCCCGGACGCACTAACCACATGGACTCTGCGACCATCCATTCTGTCAAAGCGCTTGACACCAAACCATTGATTCTCAAACAACTTTGTTTCCGGCATTTCAATGCCGCATTGCTTTGCCAATTGTGAACACCTGTATTCTTCCTGTCCGATGGATTTCTTGTCGTTTTTGGCGCGGAACTTAACCAGCCACTCGTCTTCTCCTTGTTTCAAGAAGATCTTGGGTCGGGCACCGCCCGGAGAACCACCGCGTTGAACCAGCTCCGCGATATACTTGCCGGCATAGTTGTCATCATCGAGAATAGCATACGACTCCTCGGCTATTTGCGCCAGGCTCATGTATTCCTTCGTTAGCTGAATACTCTTGTCAGGACGATACTCCAATGCGCCACGACCATTACTGCCTACAAGACATAACTGTTGGAGCGGATTGAGCGACAGACTGTTAATACCTTGCTGCGCCAAATGGCGATGGAGTATGATTTGTCCCCAACCGTCAGGAAGACTGTCGAAGAAGACGCCGAAATGTCCGTCAAAAGGTTTGTAAGGTGCAATCTTCAGACCGGGCGTAAGCGGTAACTCAAAAGGCGAGATACTAAATCCATCTTGCAACCACTCCGCCGTATATTCAAACGCACAAATCTGCGGCCTTTGCGGTGTGAGAGCCAAACGTCCTACCAGACGGCCGTGCATCCACACTTCTATTTGCTGAATATCAATCATGGCGAACTCGTTTAACGGGTTTTACCTGCTTGAGCATATCATCCATCGTTGCCCAAGACGTACCGGCAAAAAGAGCATTGAAATCTCTCAGACAATCCAACGCAAAGGCTATTTGCAGCAGGGAGGAAAAAGCGATTTGTCCACTTTGCTCAAAACGCCTGTAAGTAGACAAGGAAAGACCTGCCTTTTGTGCCAATTCGGCTTGCGTGAGACGCATAGCCGTTCTGCGTTGTTTAGCTCTCTCGGCAACCGCCCGGGCAACTGATGTCGGAGTCTCAAATGCCTCTATCATACCATTTACGATTTACAGATTTACGATTGAATTCCGGTGCAAAGGTACAAAAAAAATCTGATATATGCAAATTTAATTACTAAAATATGAATACTTAATGCATTTTTATTAACTAAGCATCCAAATATGAATAGTTATACACCCGCCCTATGTCGATGCATATTATTTCCTCCAAAGTGCAATTATTGCTCTTTGAAAGTGCAGCATTTGCACTTTGAATGTCATGTATGGCACACGAGATCGTGCCATACATGACTGATATATTCGCTTACAGCAACTTCTTGACCTGGTCGTAAACGTTCTGGGCGGTGAAGCCGAGTTTCTCGTCGAGGACCTTGTACGGAGCGGAGAAGCCGAACGAGTTGAGTCCCCAAACGGTACCGTTCTCGCCAACGAGCGACTCGAGCGTACAAGGCAGACCGGCAGTCATGCCGAAGCGCTTAATACCCTTGGGCAGCACTTGCTCCTGATACTCCTTCGGTTGCTCGCGGAACAAGCCCTCACTCGGAACGCTAACGATCTGCAGGCGGATACCATCCTTGCGCAGGAGTTCGGCACCGGCGAGGAGTGTTGATACCTCACTACCCGAAGCGAGCAGTACGACCTGCGGATTCTCGTCCTTGCTGACAATATATGCGCCACGCTCGAAGCCAGCCTTGTTGACATTAGGCACAGGAGCTATATCCTGACGGCTGAGGATGAGTGCGGTAGGCGTAGCGGTATTCTCGATAGCCATGCGCCATGCGAGGGTGGTCTCCTCGGCATCGGCAGGACGCAGAACGAGCATGGACGGTTTGCCGGAGTGGTTGTGAAGTTTCTCCATCAGTCGGATCTGCGCCTCCTGCTCAACAGGCTCGTGGGTCGGTCCGTCCTCGCCTACGCGAAACGCATCGTGGCTCCAGATGAAGATAACAGGCACCTCCATCAGGGCTGCCAGACGAACGGCAGGTTTCATATAATCCGAGAACACGAAGAACGTGCCGCAAGCGGGAATAACGCCGCCATGCAGACGCATACCTATACATACGCAAGCCATGGTGAGTTCGCTCACACCTGCTTGCAGGAACTGGCCGGAGAAGTCGCCCTTGGTGAACGCTTTGGTTTTCTTGAGGAAACCGTCGGTCTTGTCGGAGTTACTCAGGTCAGCTGAGCTGACGATCATGTTGCCTACGTTCTCTGCGAGGAACGACAGAACGGTAGCCGAAGCCGCACGTGTAGCCGCACCGGCTTTCTGCTGAACCAGACTCCAATCGATGCAGGGCACCTCGCCGGACATATATGTCTCATACTCGTTGGCCAACTGCGGGTGAGCCTGCTTCCACTCATAATATGCGGCATAACGTTTGTTAGCCAGTTCGCGGAGCTCGGCAGCACGGTTCTCGTAGAGTTTGGCTACCTCGGGGAAGATGGCAAACGGTTCAGCCGGGTCACCACCCAGGTTGGCAATCGTCTTCTCAAACGAAGCACCGGACTTGCTGAGCGGGTTGCCGTGGGTAGAGCACTTGCTCTCGAACGACTCGCCTTCGGCAGTCACGCAGCCTTTGCCCATGATCGTATGACCTATGATGAGCGACGGACGCTCCTTCTCAGCCTTGGCGGCCTTCAGCGCCTCGCGGATAGCAGCAGGGTCGTTGCCGTTGATCTCCTGAACGAACCAGTTCCAAGCCTTATACTTGGCAGCCACATCCTCGGTGGTCACCTCGCGGCACATGGTGGAGAGCTGAACCTCGTTGGAGTCATAGAACATGATCAGGTTGTCAAGACCCAGCGTGCCTGCCATACGGCCTGCGCCCTGTGAGATCTCCTCCTGCACGCCGCCATCAGAGATGAATGCATAGATAGTAGGATTATGCACCTCGCCGTAGCGGGCGTTGAAGAACTTAGCCGCAATAGCAGCACCTACGGCAAACGTATGTCCCTGGCCGAGCGGTCCAGAGGTATTCTCTATACCGCGCTCAATGTCGCGCTCGGGGTGACCGGGAGTGACACTACCCCACTGGCGGAGGTTCTTCAGGTCTTCCAGAGTGAACTTACCTGCCAGGCAGAGTTGTGCGTACAACATTGGTGCCATGTGTCCCGGGTCAAGGAAGAAGCGGTCGCGAGCCTCCCATGCAGGATTCTCGGGATCGTACTCAAGGAACTCGGAAAAGAGCACGTTGATAAAATCAGCACCACCCATAGCGCCACCCGGGTGACCGCTCTTGGCTTTCTCAACAGCTGCCGCCGCAAGGATGCGGATATTGTTGGCAGCAAGATTCATTAGTTCAGTTGTGTTCATAATGATATTAATTATTTATATTGTTAGTATTCTGTGTTTCTTGTCAGATAGATGATTGTACGACTTGCGGCAGTTCGCCTAAAACGCATATCCCAGATAGTACTCAAATCCCCAGTTCATCGAGTTGCGGTAGCCGAATCCCGGGATGTAATACGGGATAGTCAGGCTGTCGTGGGTCTTTTCGGTAAACAGGAACTTCATTCTGACCGCCCAACCCATATTGAATCCTTTGTATATATCCACCTGCACCCCTGCTACTATCTCTCCCCATGCGTCGGCTATCCATGCGCCTTGCAGAGCCGCCTCGCTTACTGTGGGTTCCAGCTGCTGCCACCCTACACCGGCACGCACGCCCACCAGCATAACCGACCTGCGCTCGGGATGTTTCTTCAGCGGGTTGATATCCATACCCAGGCGCACATATTCGCCCTGCCCGTTGTACTTGGGCGTTGTTGCATCTTTCTCCTGCCTGAACTGCCCGGCGTACCCCAGTTCGATGGTCGGGAACAGTCTGTACTTCAATCTGACGCTAACCGCCGCCTCCACGGCATACGTGTGCCAGTTGCTACGCGCAAGTTCGAAGATCGGGTTGGCTATATCCAGACGGACAATCACGCCCTGATAGACGGTTGTATCCACGCTACGGGTCGCAGGTTTGACAGGCTCGGGCTGAACAGCCGGCGGAATAGGCTCCTTCGCCTGCATCGCCACAGGTTCAGCAAGTACCTCGGTTGAGTCCCGCACCGGCTCTTGCGCCACAGCCTGCAGGCACGCGCACAAGATCATCACAACTATCAATAGGTATCTTCGCAACTGTCAATCGTCCATTATATAAGTTTTGCCGCCTCTTCCTTCAGGGCATGCAAGGCGGTCTCGTTGGCTGTCTCTCCGTTGGTATTGTAGGCTGTCAGCAGGGTCTTGGCATAGTCCAGCGACGTGCTCTCGGGAGGCAGTTGCATAGCCATAGCCGACACGAACGCCAACATCTGTCCGCGGGCGGCTACGATCTTATCCCACACCTGCTCGGACACATAGATCTGCTGACTCATGTTGTGGTCAAACTCCAGACGAATAGTCTGCAACAGTCGTTGCTGCAACTGCGGCACGGTGAACTGCGATACATCCAGATCCATCAGCAGATGTTCGGGTTGCGTACGCTCCAGCACCAATGCCAGACGCTCGTAGGCACGCAGGCGGATGGGCGAGATATCCTTTTGTGCCGCCTTCTTGAGTTCCCACTCGCGCTTCTGTTGCTCGTTCTGAAACAGTTTGTACATCACTATCCACGTAGCCAGCAACACGATCAACGCGGGGATGCAATACTTCAATATCTCTGTCATGACTATGGTTGATTAGAGTCTAATACATTTTTTCGCTCCTGCTGCATAATCTGCAACAGCAGTTTGCCGATCGCCGCCATGGCGGCTGTGTTGGTTATCTGCATGCGGTCGCCGAAGAAGTGGCAACATTCGGCAGTCGTGCCTTCGGGCGTAGCCCATGCTATCCAGACCGTACCTACAGGTTTGTCGGGCGTACCGCCGGTTGGACCGGCTACGCCGGAGGTGGCTATGGCATAATCGGTATGCAGCAGTTGTCGCACACCTTCCGCCATCTCGCGAACGGTCTGCTCGCTCACGGCACCTACGGTAGCGAGTGTCTCGGCACGCACACCCAGCACGTGCTCTTTCACGCTGTTGTCGTAGGCTACCACGCTGCCCATGTAATATGCCGAACTGCCGGACTGCTCGTTCAGCAGAGCCGCCAGACGTCCGCCCGTGCACGATTCTGCCGTGGCGATGGTCAGTTTATGTTCGGTCAGCCAACGGCCGAGAATCTGCTGCGGGGTCAGATCTTCGGTAGCAATCACATGGTCGGCAATCAGAGGCATGAGCGCCGTTATCTGCTGCTCTACCTCGGCTGCGGTAGCCTCGCCGTACGACGACAGGCGCAGCCTGACGATACCCTGCTTGGGCAGGTAGGCGAGATGCATCGTTGCCGGCAGAGCTTTCTCCCACGCCTCAATACGTAACGCGAGCGACGATTCGGGTATACCGTACACCACTATCGTCCGATGGATAACATCGGCACACAATCCGAAGTGCTTCTGCATGTACGGCAGCACCTGTTCGCTCATCGCCACCTGCATCTCATGCGGCACACCGGGCATACTAACCAGCAGTTTGCCCGACTTATTCTGCTCAAACGCCATGACAGGCGCACTACCTACGCGGTTAGGCAGGATAGTTGCCGCCTCGGGTACAAGCCATTGCGTGGCAGTCAGACGGTTGAGTACATCAGGGCGGTTCTTGTACAGGTTCAATACATGCTCGTGTACGCGCTCATCCTCAACGAGTTGCGTATGAAAGTAGTCACACAGGACGGTCTTGGTTATATCGTCCTTTGTCGGTCCCAGACCGCCGGTGGTCAGTACCACATCCGCACGCGTCATGGCTGCCGTTACCGAGTCGGTTATAGCCTGCCGGTCGTCGCGAACCGTTGTGACTTGCACGACGGTTATGCCTGCGTGATTGAGCACCTGTGCCATCCATGAGGCGTTGGTGTTGACCACTTGACCAATCAGCAACTCGTCGCCAATACTGATTATTTCTGCCGATATGCTATGCATAAATTCACCTTTCATTTTTCATCTGTTTTTTCCACTCTTCCGCGGTCAGGCAGAGTTCGTTGTACCAATCTTGCCCGAATCGCCTGACAAGCGGTTCTTTCAGGAACTTGTAGAGCGGCAGGTGCAGTTTGTGTCCCAATTGCCGCGACGAGTGGCATATATCCCAGCGATGGTACTCCACTCCTACCCGCTGACCGACCTGCGTGAGGCGTATAGGATACAGGTGGCACGAAACGGGTTTCTTGAATCCGATATTCCGCGTTCCGCCCGCCGAATCCTGACTGCTCGATCCGGATTGCTGATTATACAACCGCTCGATTATGCAATAACACCAGCCGTTATGGTCGGTACGGGCAAAGATACAGTCTTTGTCGTTCACAATCTGCAACACTCGTTCGCCCGACGGATCGTTGTAGGCTATACCTTCCCGCTCCACCACCTGGCGTGCTTCTATAGTCATCATAGGCAGCAGTTCGGGCAACATGGCACGAAGGCGTTCTTCCTCCTCGGGCGTTACCGGCGCACCTGCGTCACCCTCGATGCAGCAGCAACCCTTGCAGTTGTCGAGGTCACAGCAGAACTCCTTCTCCAGTACCTCCAGACTGACTATGGTGTCTTGTATGAGCAACATATCTAACTTCTGCCGGCAAAGCGGTCTAACGTTTATATTTGTACCGCGCTACGGTCTTTCCCTTGGCGATGTTTGCCAGTTTGCCTTTGCAGAACTGCCGGCGGATAGGCGATATACGGTCGGTAAACACATGCGCCTCCAGATGGTCGTACTCGTGCTGAACGATTCGTGCCTTGAAGTCGGTAAACGTCTCCTCGTGCTCCTTGAAATCTTCGTCCAGATAGCGGATGGTTATCGTTTTCGGACGAACCACATTCTCACTTATGCCGGGCAACGACAAGCAGCCTTCGGAATAGACCGATGTCTCCTCGCTCTCCTCGATAATCTCGGGATTGATGAACGCCTGCTTGAAATCCTTGCACTCCGGATACTCCTCCACCAGTTCGGTACCATCTACCACGAACAGACGCTTCGACAGTCCCACCTGAGGAGCAGCCAGGCCGCAGCCTTCGGCAGCCAGTAGAGTCTCCTGCATATCCGACACCAGTTGTTTCACATCCAGTTCGCCCGGCTCCAAGTCTTCTGTCGGACGTCGGAGCACGGGCTGACCATATAAATAAATAGGTAATATCATAACTATTTTGACAATTATTTGCGTTTTACTCCAAAAAGCCTACAAAGTTACAAATTTTATCGCACATTTGCAAATTTTCAGAGCATTTTTTGCAAAATAGTCTGTTTTTTACCCTCGCTTGAATGTCTGGGTAAGGTTTATGCCTGTGCAAAGGCAACCTGCTCGCGTGCAAACAGGAACTGTACGGGGAAGTACGAATAGCCTGCCTCCGATTGGGTACGTTTGCCCCAGAACAAGTACGCGTGCTGACCTTTGCGAACGTGCGCACCTTTGGCTTGCCAGCCTTCGAACGTGTCAAGCTCGGTGTTCGTCAGTTGGTAGCACTCGCGCAGAAGTTGGTTGCAGGAGGCTTCTTTACGACCGGAGGTCAACGCCATCTCGCGAAGTTTGTCGGTAATCGACTTGAGTTGTAAACGATACTGTTGCATCTTCGTCAGTTCGTTTTGGTTACGGGTTGCTGTACGGGTTGCAATGGCTTCTTGATAAACTGTACGTGTCATAATTGTAAAATTTTAATTGTTCAACTTGTCGTTTGTTAACCTTTGGCGTCAATTGTTTTTGTTTGACGATGCAAAATTACAACAACATAGTGCTATATCTTGTCACTTTCTCAATAATTCTGCAATTTTTTAATAATTTTTAACATTTCACACCCTTTTTTAATGGAACGCTTCACAGAAAAAACGTGCCGTTCCATCGGGGGTTTATCGAGCCATTGTCGATCCATTATCGAGCCGTTATCGTGGGTGATCAGTTTTATAGGCGGATAATCTTGGATGATAAATCTTGCAAATTTGCATCAATTTTGCGCATAAATGAAGGAAAATCGATTTATTACTTGCAAATATCGAAAATATTTTGTAAATTTGCAGGCGTGTTCGGTTTACACCGAAACGCACCAACCTATTTGACGAAAGCGAGAGCAGGTCGGCTTATCGCTACCGGCGTTGGTCGGTAGAGGAAAGTCGGGGCAGCACAGGGCACCGTAGCGGTTAACGGCCGTCAGGCAGCAATGTTTGGTCACCAGTACAGAGACGAGTCGCGTTTTCATAACGCGGGTGAAACGACTGCACTACGGGCTGCAAGCTCAAGTAAACCGGCAATGGATACTCGTATCCGGGAGGACTGCCCGTCTAAGCCGGAGGGTAGAGCGCGACAGAGTTGCGCAGTAATGCGTAACCAAGATTAATGATAGGCTAAAACAGAACCCCGCTTACGGACCTACTCTCGCCTTCGGCAATAGGCACACAATTACGAACCATAGACAGGAGACTTCCGACAAACCATTATGAGCACGTGGCAAAAGATAGTACATTTCATTCAGTATGACCTCTGGCGGCGGACGTCCAGCGAACTGAAAGACGGCAAACGCGTCAAGCGCGTAGGCTTCGGAGTGCTCAAGACCTTGATTCTGGTAGTCAGAGGTTTCAGTTCCAAGCAGTTGAATACCGCAGCCAACGCATTGACTTACAACCTTGTGTTTGCTGTCGTTCCAATCCTGGCAATGGTGCTCGCCATAGCCAAAGGTTTCGGGTTTGCCGAGGTTATCGAGCAACAACTCCAGAAGTCCATGCTCGGCGAGACGAACATTATGCCGGAGATCATGGGAATGGTCAACCGCTATCTGGAGACGGCTCAGGGCGGCACGTTCATCGGTATAGGATTGCTCATCCTTATTTGGGCGGTATATAGTTTCTTCCGCAACGTGGAGCAGGCGTTCAACACCATTTGGGACGTCAAGCAATCGCGCTCTATCCTGCGCCAACTGACCACATATATCGCAGTTCTGTTCATGGTGCCCGTACTGGTGATCGCCACCTCGGGCGTGAGCATTCTTATCCACGCCACGGTTGAAACGATTCCTCTGCTCGAGAAGATCAGCCACTGGCACAGCTCGATGGTTCGGCTCATGCAGTTCGTTGTAGCATGGCTGGTGTTCTTGTGGATGTACATGGCTATCCCTAACACGAAGGTACACTTCACCAGCGCTATCTTCCCTGCCGTGATAATGGGTACGCTCTTCCAGTTGCTGCAAATGTTGTCGATGTACGTGATTATGTTCCTCGGACGCACAAGTATCGTTTATGGTGCGTTTGCCGCTATACCGATCATTATGATGTGGCTGCAATGGACCTGTCTGCTCATTCTGATTGGCGCCGAACTGAGCTTCGCTATTCAGAACAACGAGCAGTTTGAGTACGAGAAAGACCTGGAAACCATGTCGCGGCGGTACAAAGATTTTCTGACCCTGTACCTGCTGCATTGTATCATTCTTCGGTTTGAAAACGATCAGAAGCCCTACACGGCCGTCGAACTGGCGCACGAGAACAACGTACCTATCCGGCTGGTCACCAATCTGCTGAACAGACTGGAGGATGTCGGGCTGCTGCGAACCGTGTATATCGAGCAGGAAGAAGACCGGACCTACCAGCCGGCACTCGACACCCACAAGATGACTGTCGGCATGGTTATCGACCGTATAGACCGGCAGGGCTCTGAAGAATTCCTGCGCGGCGCCACGCCCGAGATGCAGGCGTTCTGGCAAAGATACCAACAAATAACGGACGAGCACAACACCCTCAAGGAAATACGGATTGACGAGATCGCCCTGTAAATGCTGCCGGTAGAAGAGCCAAGCAATCTGAAGAAAGGCAATAATATAAAGCCGGACAATCTGAAGAAAGCCAAAAATATAAAAAAAATAATACTGTTATGAAACACATCTTTCGTTTATCGAGTGTGGCGATCTGCCTGCTCATGAGTATGCTGTTGCAAGCCAAGCCGCGTATTGAACGCGCCGAACCGTTGAGCTGGTTCACGAACATGAAGTTGCCCCTCACCCTCATGCTGCAAGGCGAAGATCTGGCAGACGCTACCGTCACCATCCAACAACTTATCAACGGCAAACCCATGAAGGGGCAATGCCTCGGTCTGACCGTCAAACGCCAGCACAACGCCGAGTCGTCCAACTACCTGTTTGTGGACATGGACGTCAACCAGTCGGGCACCTATCGCATAACCCTGACAAAAGAAAAGAAATCAACGCACATCGACTACGTGATCAGCGACCGTCGCCCCGAGCCGCGGGCAAACACCAGTTATGGTCCCGAGGACGTGATCTACCTGATCATGCCCGACCGTTTTGCCAACGGCGACCCCACCAACGACAATACCGACAATACCGTTGAGAAAGCCGCTCCCAACGAGTGGTTCGGCCGTCATGGCGGAGACCTCAAGGGTATAATCGACCACCTGGACGCCATCAAGGCACTGGGTGCCACAGCCGTTTGGAGCACGCCTCTGTTGCTGGACAACGAACCCACACAGTCCTACCACGGCTACGCCTGCGCCGACTACTATCATATCGACCCGCGCTACGGTAGCAACGAACTGTACCGCACGTTCGTCAACACAGCCCATAACAAAGGTTTGAAAGTCATTATGGATATTGTGCCTAACCATTGTGGATCGGCACACTGGTGGATGAACGATCTGCCTTACCACGACTGGATTCACCAGTACCCGACATTCACGCGTTCGAACTGGCAATTCTCGACCGCAGCCGACCCGCACGCCTCGGAGGCTGATTTCCTGGGTATGAACAGCGGTTGGTTCGACACCTCGATGCCAGACATGAACCTCGACAACCCCGACGTGCTCAAATACTTCCAGCAATGGGCAATCTGGTGGATTGAGGCTATGGATATTGATGGATTGCGCGTGGATACCTATCCGTACAACGAGAAAGTGCCTATCTCCGAGTGGACCAAAGCCGTACGCAACGAGTATCCCGGTATCAATATCGTAGGCGAATGCTGGACACGTCCCACCTCGCAGGTGGCATACTGGCAAGCCGATGCACGTAACCCGGATGGCTACAACTCCAACCTGCCCTGTGTGATGGACTTCCCGTTGCAGGAGGCTATGTGCGCCGCACTTAGTAACAACGGCGAAGGTTGGGGCAACGGACTGCTGAAGTGCTACGAGGTAGTAGCGGAAGATTTTCTGTACGCCCACCCCGACAATCTGCTTATCTTCGACAGCAACCACGACACGCCGCGAGTACGCGATATGTTGCTTGACAAGAGTTTTGAGCGCAACAAACTCATTGTAGCCTTATTGGCTACCATGCGCGGTATACCGCAACTGACCTACGGCGAGGAGTACGGATTGGTTTCTCTCAATCCGGAGGACATAAACAATCACGGTGCTCTGCGCGTCAACCATCCTTGGTTCGACGGAACGCCTAACGGGTTGACCAAAGAGCAGGAGGATCTCTACGCCTATTACGCCAAGTTGCTGAACTGGCGCCGTACGAACAAGACTATCCACGAGGGCAAACTCATGCATTTCCTCAGCCGCGACAACACGTACGCGTACGTACGTTATACGGATAAGGAAGCCGTGCTCGTATATCTGAACGCCGCCAGCGAGCCGCGTCAGATGCCAGTAGCGCAGTACCACGAGGTGCTGATGAACTACAGCAAGCAAGGCACAGATATCGTTTCCGGCAAATCGATCGACCTCAACCAGCGCATAACGGTTGAGCCGCTCACAGCAATGATTCTGCCGCTCAACAAGCAATAACCTCCAAACAGCCGAAGGCTGTCAAACAGCGAAGCGATCAAACAGCCGAAGGCATTCAAACCAATGGAACCCTTATTAGGTAAAACATTAGCAGAACTGCAAACTATTGCCATCGAGGCGGGATTACCCCGCTTCGTTGGCAAGCAACTCTGTGAGTGGATATACCGCAAGCGGGTGACTTCGTTTGAGCAGATGACCAATATCTCCCTCAAAGCGCGCCAGGCCTTGCAGGAGCGATACGTCATAGGTCGCACAGAGCCCACAGCCGAAGCTGTTTCTAAGGATGGCACACGCAAGTACCTGTTTCCCATTCAGGCAGAAATGCCTGATAATCGTTCGAACGATAGTGAGAAAAGAACACGCAACACTCAACACTCAACACTCAACACTCAACGCTCAACATTCAACCATATAGAATGCGTGTACTTGCCCGAAGATGACCGCGTGACGCTATGCGTGAGCACGCAGGCAGGCTGCAAAATGGGTTGCAAGTTCTGCATGACCGGCACGCTCGGATTCCACGGCAACCTGACAGCCGACGCTATACTGGCGCAGATTCTGCATTTCCCGGACTTAACCAACTTGGTTCTGATGGGCGAAGGTGAGCCGATGGATAACATCGACCATGTCTTGCGTGCGCTCAACGTCCTTACCTCCGATTGGGGATTAGCCTGGAGCCCGAAGCGCATCACCGTTTCAACGGTAGGTTTCCTGCAAAAACCGTCAGCAGTCAGCAATCAGCAGTCTGCCTTGCAGCGCTTTCTGGAAGAGACGGATTGTCACCTCGCTATCTCGCTGCATAATCCCAATCCGGAAGAGCGTGCAGCCATCATGCCTGCCGAACGTCTCACGCCCATCAGCCACGTACTGGATCTAGTGCGTCAATACGATTGGAGCAAACAGCGCCGGCTCTCGTTCGAGTATATCTGCTGGGCAGGAGTGAACGACGACATAGCTCACGCCAAGCAACTTCTCCGCCTCGTGAGCGGTCTCCCCTGCCGCGTCAATCTTATTCGTTTTCATCAGACCTCTGACACTCAAGCAAGCCCAAAGGACTCAAACCTTCAAACCCTCAAACAAGCCCAAAGGGCTCAAACATCCTACCAATCGCAGCCTTCATTCCCTGCCAGCGGGGTCCCCACAACTAACAGGCAGTGGGGTGCATCTAGCGACGAGCAACGGATGGTCGCTTTCCGCGACTACCTGTCCGCTCATGGCGTAACCTGTACCATCCGCCGCTCACGCGGCGAAGATATCCTCGCCGCGTGCGGCATGCTCGTCAACGCATTACAAAAATAAGGTGCTTGGATGGTTTCCGAGCACCTTTCTAATCTTAACTCCCAAACGGGTTATCACATCCCCTTCAAGTACTTGTCGGCTTCGATGGCGGCTTTGCAGCCTGAGCCGGCAGCTACTATGGCCTGACGGTAATGCGGGTCGGCGCAATCACCTGCGGCAAATACACCAGGAACATTGGTGCACGGGGTGTCGCCTTTCACCTTGATATACCCCTCGGCATCCAAGTCCAGATAATCGGCAAACAACTTGGTGTTAGGCTGGTGACCGATAGCCAGGAAGAATCCGTCAATTGCTATATGCCTCTGCTCCTCATCCGGCAGACCTTTCTTGTAGATCAGATCCGCTCCCTCAACCTTCGTCTCGCCTGTCAGGCGCAAGGTATTGTGCTCGAACAAGACCTCAATCTTCGGGTTGTCGAACACACGCTGTTGCATGATTTCCGACGCACGCAGATAGGGCTTGCGAACAATCATATACACTTTTTGGCAGAGATTAGACAGATAGGTCGCCTCTTCGCACGCTGTATCACCGCCGCCTACCACGGCTACAGTCTTGCCGCGATAGAAGAACCCGTCACACGTGGCGCAAGCACTCACACCACTACCGCGGTACTCTTTCTCGCTGGGAATACCCAACCACTTGGCGGAAGCACCGGTAGCAATAATCACCGAGTCAGCCTCATAGAGCGTACCGTCGTCCGTCCACACTTTCTTGGGCGAGCAGGAGAAATCCACTTTCTCGACAATAGCCGATACGAACTGCGTACCGAAACGTTCTGCCTGGCGACGGATATCATCCATCATCTGGAACGGTTCAACGCCATCAGGATAACCGGGGAAGTTCTCCACCTCGGTGGTGATAGTCAATTGTCCGCCTAATTGCGGACCTTCGATGAGCACGGGTTGCAGGTTGGCACGTGAGGCATAGATAGCTGCGGTATATCCCGCAGGGCCGGAGCCGATGATTAAGCATTTCATAGTTTATCTGTTGCGAATATTATATTTGTCAGTAATTATTCCTTTCTCTACCACGAACACGCCCGGATTGGCGCGAACGATGGTTTTGAGCATTATTCCGTCGGCGTTCAGGAAGAGCATACGCCAGTGGTTGAGCAGTTCATCATGCAGTTCAGCCATTGCTTCTGCATCCTGTGAAACCTCGATAAGACCACGAGTATTGTCTAGGATCGGCTCGATATGGTCAGCAATAAACTCGTATATCTGCTCGTCGGTGGCAGAAGTGAGGATAAAGAACGGCACGGCTTGTTCCTCGCATGCTTGACACAGATCGACAACCTTGCCAATCTGGCTGAGGTCTGCTTTGTTAAGGTCGTACATCACAGTCAGCACCACCTTATCCATATCCAAAATATCGTAAGTCAGATCTTCTCCGTCGTAATCAACGAGCTCAAAGTCGTGGATAGGCGGCTCGTAGCCTTTGCTGACAAGCTTCGAACGCTGGTCAACAAACCGCCACGTACTGTCGCCCTTGGGATAGTCCTGCAAGGTAAACTCCTGCTCCACTCCATCCCTCTCATAAATCAGCGTGACTGCATACTCGTCATGCGGAGCGCCCTCGGGGATCTCCATCAGTTCGGGTATATTGTTGCCGATCTTGTACGGACGGAAATCTATCAGTGGCAAGTGGTAGTGGGTGTAGAGCATTAGTCCGCCTGCCAGAGCCAGACCAATCAGCACGATACACAATTCTGCCCGTGCAACAAATGTTTGCGGTATATGCTTCTTCGTGCACAGCAGCACCACCACGAGCGAGAGCAGCACCACATTCTTCCAGAACGTCTGCCAGTTAGTGATCACCAGCGCGTCGCCGAAACATCCGCAATCGGAGATAGGATTGGTCAGAGCTATATACAACGTGAGCGGTGTCATTACCAGGTAGAACGCCAGTGTCAGCCATGCTGTCCACTGCGTGCGGATATTGCATAGCATCATTACGCCTAACGTCCATTCGGTCAGAATAAGCAACACTGCAGCCACGGTTGCCAGAGGCAGCAACAAGGTGAACACACCACCGAAGGCGGTGAGGTAATCCTGAATCTTATAGACCGTACCTACAGGATCAACAGCCTTGACAAATCCTGAAAAGAGGAACGTGAGCGCGAGTAGCGTGCGCGCGACTGAACCCGTTATGCGAGCTGATTTATTCATGCGTGGTAAGTATTAGGTAGAACACCGCGTAGTTGAGCATGTCGAAGTAATTGCCGTCAGCACCTTCGGAGATGAGCGTCCGGTTGTCGTTCGAGGCAATCTGCTTGTTGCGATTGATCTTCGTTAGAATGATGTCGATGAGCGAGGAGGGCAACATGTCCCTCCACGCTTCACCGTAATCATGATTCTTGCGTAACATCAGCGCCTTAGCCTCCGCCACATACTTGTCGTACAGTTCAGTCACCTGCTCGGGAGTCATATCGATGCTGTCGGCAAAGCCGTGACGCAACTGGATGATTCCCATTACCGAGTAGTTGACTATAGCACGCATCTCACCGGCTATATCTTCGCCCACCAGGTTGACACCTGTCATCTCCAGAGTGCGAACACGTTTGGCTTTGATGAAGAGCTGATCGTTTACCGTCTGCGGACGCATGATACGCCACGACGGACCATAATCCTTCATCTTCTTGATATAGATTGACCGGCACTGCGCAAGTACATGGTCGTAAGCTTCAGCTGTTGACATGAGGATATTTACGATTTGGTTATTTACGATTTACTAATTCAGGCGCACACCCAGCAGGTTGAATACCTCGTTGCCGCGGATAATCACAACCTGTCCGTCGCGTACAACCTTTGTAGCAAGCGATTGGTCGGCGGCAGCATTATCTACCGACGTTTGGTCACCCGAGCAATTGGTGGTATAGTTGGTGTACGTAGCACCTCCACCCCATACAAAGGTGATGGAGTTCAGGTAAACGGCACCGTTGTTCGAACGAGCGCCTACGTACGTATATTCGCCGTCCACATCAAGTTCGGTAGTTGTGCCATATACTATCGAGCCGATCTTCGTTCCCTTGCTCGAATTAAACAAGTCTGACGCATCGGAATAAGGTTCATCTTTGCCATAGATATCCAACTGACGCCCGTCAGCCGTATTTTCGTTGAAGTCAACAATTACCTTGCTCAACTTACCGCCGGAAGCAGTAGTGAACAAAGCGGAGTTGCCATTCTTCGAGCGCAACTGGATAGAATTGTAACTGCCGGCAGTATTGCCTGCATATACGGCGGAAGATTTCACGGTCTTTCCGCTCCAGATAGCATAACTGTTGCCGGAAACGCCTGTGGTTGCAAGTGTGAGTTGATCCTCAACGGCTACGCCTCCTTCACCTTCCACATTGGCGAACACAGCGTAGTACGTAACCGCAGCACTTACGATCTTGCCTGCGGCAACTTTGAACAGGTCTTCGGGTTTCTCGCCGTTGAGTTCGCTCTTGGTCGTCCAGCCTACAAACTCTACATCTGCAGCACAGCTGACAGGATCGTCAGGCAATACAAGTGCATCCTCCTCATGGAAGACGGTTTCGGTTGTCTCGCCGTTGACCGACCAAGTAATAGTTACTTCCGGCATATCCTTCTTGTCAGGCACGATACCGATAATCACGTCCTGATCTTCGTTGAATGCATAATCGCCTCCACCTGCACCACCGCTACCGGGTACCAGATTGCTGAGTTTGTAATAGCCGTCGTTTTCGCCCGACCAGCCCCAGTTGAAGTGGAAATAGTTGGAATCGTCGTAACCGTCGCAGATAAAACTGTGACCACCATCGGAACCTGCACCACCGTACATGATCGGATGCCGTTTATCCAGTTCCTCCTTGATCATAGCCGTCCAATCTGCGTCCGACCATTTTTTGTAATACGTTACACCCTCGTAGGTAGATCCGTCGCGCATGTAGCCGGTCAGTCCGTCTTTCTTGTAGCCGAAGAACTCATGGAACGCATTCTGTGCACAAGGGAATGCATTTGTCTCCCAATCGCCATAGTTCACGGTGTACGTTCCCGAACCACCGTCAGCATCGTTGCCGTACATCATTTCGGTAGCCACGCCGCAGTGAAACATCAGTGTAGCGACGGCAGTCTTTTGCGCGCTGGTGGCATCGGATGTATATTTGTCGAGCATGTTTGCCCAGTCGTACGTTGTGCTGCCGAAGTCTGCCGACTGTACTCCGTAGCGCTTCGATTTGGCACCGGTATCACTGTTCGGATCAAGCGGCTGATACGAGTGTCTGCCCGTTCCCTTCACCGGCCACTCCCAATAGTTCATCACCTGTGCCATGGCTGTTGCCACACAACCGGTGTAAGCCTTGTTCGTTCCTGTACCCGGGCAGAGATCGTAGTAGGGCGAATCCTGATCCCACTGAGTGGCAATCAGCGGTCCGACCACTGCGTCACCTTTAGCCTTGCGCACACCGCGGCGGAGTGCTTTCCATTGCTCGGTTGCCTCCTCGGTAGCGACAACGCCTTCGTCCTCAATCTTACGTACAAACTTGTTGTACTTACCCAGCCAACTCTTGACATTCACGGGCATGTTTTCGGTGCGGAACGTGCCGGTCTCCGAATATGCCAGAACAGGAGCAAGCGCGTCATCGCCTGCGATGATCACCCAACCTTCGCCGTTAGCGTTCTCGTAGATATAGAACATATTTTCCTCTGCAGTAGCCTTGCGCACCATTTTCTTCTGCGGTGCAGCTTTTCTGGCAGCCGAGGCGGAAGCCACGTTCATAAAGTTGTTTGCGACAAGTGCTGCGTCATCAGGCGCGACTCGCTCTGCGAATAGTGTCATGGACACCATTGCGGCTAATAAGCCTAAGAATATTTTTTTCATGGAAAAAATGTTTGGATAAATAATTAAAATTTGTTTAACTGTATATTGTGTATACTTTATTTCTAAGTCAAATCATTCTCTTACGCCCAAGATGGAGTACACGGCATCGCCATGAACGATCACCATCTTTCCGTCGCGCACCATCTTGACGGCTCCTGATTGCACTTCGGGCAGTTCAACTGCTGTATTCGCATCAGGATCATTGATATAAATCAACTCTATCGTACTGCCGTTAACCGTAATGTCGGTCAGCGGTTTGCCTGCTACACCCGACCATGAGTTGATGTCGCGGTAAGGCCATACGTTCTCGGCACCATTATTTCCGCCTATCCTTTTGCCTGAAGGGATTACCAGGGTATATCCCGGCGAACGGGAAGTATTGTTGGGCACATTATTCGTCCATGCCGAGGCACGGTAGTTCACGCGCCATATAAGCATACCTGCTGCCGGCAGATATTCGTCCCAACCACGCTTCTGGCGATTCTCTATATAATAGTTCACGCCCTCTTGGGTAACCGTCTGCTGCTCGCCTGACTCGTTAATCTGATAGGCTACATAGTCGTCCGTTCCGTTGGCATAGAGCGTAAGTTTGCTTCCCTCCGAGCCTGGATTCTCAGGCGTGAGCCAGCCCATGAAAGCTTTCTCCCACGGCGAATAGTTAGGCGGGCAGTGTCCGTCGCCGTTGTATGCGCCTCCGTCCATCACATCCCAATCGTTGGGCGTGAGACCTTGCGTATAGTTGGTTCCGTATTGGGTATCGTAGAAATCCGGTAGTCCCAACACGTGTCCGAACTCGTGGCACAACGTACCTATACCGGCAAGTCCGTTTTTGTCCAATTCAGCCGACATCGCATAACTGTCCAAATATACACCATCCAGCATCGTTGCCGACTTGTCATACTTGGTAGGATATAAGTCGCTATCTACAAGTTCGGATATATTCCAGTTGTGAGGCCATATAGTTGTTGCGAGACCGCCGTCGGCTTCACCCCTACCGGCATAGATAACATATACAAAATCCACAAAGCCGTCTTTATCCGAATCATAGTCGGCAAAATTGATTGTATCATATTGCTGTTTGGCAAGGATACATGCCTCAATCACCGCATCCGCAGCATACTCATCCAGTTCCACACCGGATATCGTGACGTTATTGCCATAGTATGCATAGTTCTGGCTGAGAGTCAATGGTCCGAACACGTCAAACTGCGGGCGGTACGCACCTAATGACTGCGCGCTGAAGTATTCGGCAGCAGAGGGATAGTGTACGCTTTTGTAGGAGTTCACGGTGCAGGAATCGGAATTGAACAACTCATCGAAAATCGCTTTCGTATGCTCAGCATTCATTTCCGCATCGGCAAAGTTCACCAGCAGAACGATTCCTTTGGGGGCGAGGTTCGGTGTTACGCCAAACTCCATAGGTGCCCGACGTGCGTGTGCGTTACGGCTGCTGAGCGCCTGATGGCGACGGCTGCACATCTCGGCACGCGTTACTGCGGATGGAGCAAAGGTTCCATCAGGATTGGACACATAAACGTTTCCTTCTGCATCCTCATACCAGTGGGCTAACTCATCGCCTGCCTGTGTCAGTTGCACGGTTGTACCGTCAGTCAACATACAATCGGTAAACGCGCGTCGCGCAGGCACAGCCATCAGCGAAACACTGACGGTCATTATGGCGAATAACAGAATACACTTTTTCACTTTATCACCTCTTTTACATCTTCTATTCCCAACAGGCTCTGTTCGCCTGTGAGCATGTTTTTGAGCATCAGTTTGTGCTCTGCCAGTTCGTTGCTGCCGATGATGGCTACGTAGGGTATATGTTTGGCATCGGCGTACGCCATCTGGCGTTTCATCTTCACAGCCTCGGGATAAACCTCCACGCGGATACCTTGTGCACGCAGCGTGGTGGCACATTGGGCGGCAAAGTTCAGTTCATCCTCGCCAAAGCAGGCGAACAGCACTTGTGTGGTCGATTGCAGTTCGGCGGGATAGAGGTCGAGTTCGGTCAGCACATCGTATATACGGTCCGCGCCGAACGATATACCTACTCCCGACACGTCCGGCATACCGAATATGCCTGTTAGGTTGTCGTAGCGGCCGCCACCGGTGATTGAGCCCATCTGTACATCCAGAGCTTTGACCTCGAAGATGGCACCGGTATAGTAGTTCAATCCGCGGGCAAGACAGAGGTCGAGATTAATTGACAATTGACAATTGACAATTGACAATTTGCGGAAGACTTCTTCGAGTTCTGCCACACCTTTCAAGCCTATCTCGCTGTCGGCGAGGAACGCACGCAACGACTCCAACTTCTGCTGATTGCTGGCGGCTGACTGCTGACCGCCTGTGAGTATTGGCTGCAAAGCCTCTACAGCCTCAGCACTCAACCCGCGCTCACGGAGCTCGTCGTTCACCTTGTCAACGCCGATCTTGTCGAGTTTGTCGATTGCCACGGTGATATCAATCATCTTGTCCGGCGCGCCGATCACCTCGGCTATACCGGCAAGCACCTTGCGGTTGTTCAGGTGCAGACATACGTTTATACCCAGGCGGCGATATACTTCCTCCACAATCTGGATCAGTTCGACCTCGGCAAGCAGACTGTCTGTTCCCACCACATCCACGTCGCACTGGTAGAACTCGCGGTAGCGGCCTTTCTGCGGACGATCGGCACGCCACACAGGCTGAATCTGATAGCGCTTGAAGGGGAACTGTATCGTATCCCTGTGTTGCACCACGTAGCGAGCAAACGGAACGGTCAGGTCGTAACGCAAACCTTTCTCCGGCGCTTCGTTTGCCTTCTCGCCTGAGTTCTGGATACGAAACAGCAGTTTGTCACCCTCCTCGCCGTACTTGCCCATCAGCGTGGACATCAGTTCCATGGCGGGAGTCTCAATCTGCGCAAAGCCGTACAACGCAAATACGTCACGGATCGTGCTGAATATATAATTACGGCGTGCCATCTCTATTTGCGAGAAGTCACGCGTTCCTTTGGGTATAGCTGGTTTTTGCATATTGTTTATATTTTGTCTGTCTTCTGTCAGCGCAGCGGTCTAACCAAACAACGTTTGGTAAATTCTGTCTGTTGCGCCAAGTTCCGACTCTACGTAGTCACTTGCTTTCTTGCCTATCGCCTCGTGGTCAGCCAGTGCCTGATCCATGGCCGACTTGAACTCGGCATAGTTACTAACCGACTTGGCGCCACCTGCTTCTATCAGCGCACAGGCTTCGCGGAAGTGCTTGTAGTTAGGCCCGAACAACACCGGCATGCCAAATACTGCCGCCTCTATCGTGTTGTGTATTCCCACTCCGAAACCTCCGCCTATGTATGCCACTTGTCCATAGCGGTAGATGGACGACAACATGCCCATCGTATCCACTACCAGCACACGCACGGCATCAAGGTTGTTGATTGTAGCCTGCGTCAGTCGAACAAATCTGCCCTCAAACTGCTGGAAGATCTGATGCAGGTGCGCCTCATGTATCTCATGCGGAGCAAGCACCAGTTTGACGCCGGGCGTCTCGGTCATATACCTCGCCAGCAACCGCTCATCGGGCGGCCATGTGCTGCCGGCAATTATAACCCGCTCGCTGCTCTCCGCGAACCGAGCAATCTGAGGTATATCCTTAGCCTGCTGAGCAATGGTGTGCACGCGATCAAAACGTGTATCGCCTGCCACGGCAACGTGGTTTATACCATGCTGCTGCAATAATCGTGCCGAACGCTCGTCTTGAACATAGATTGCCGTAAAAAGTTTGAGTATATTCAGATACGGCTTACCCCACCAGCGGAAGAACGCCTGCTTCTCACGGAAGATAGCGGAAATGCTGTACGTCTTTATCCCACGCACGGCAAGTTCGCGCAGGTAGGCTGGCCAGAACTCGTACTTGACGAATATGGCGATCTCGGGCTTTACTACATCCAAAAACATCCGTGCGTTCCTGCGCGTGGCAAATGGCAGATATGTCACAGCATCTACCTTGTCATAGTTCTTGCGCAGGTTGTAGCCCGAAGGTGAGAAAAATGTAAGGATAATCTGCACGTCAGGGTGCTCGCTACGCAAACGCTCGATGATCGGGCGCGCCTGCTCAAACTCGCCCACCGAAGCCACATGAATCCATATTCGCTTCTGCCTGCCCGACTTGCGCATCAGGAGCAGGCGCAACTCATCAATCGCCTGACGCTGACCGCGCATCAGCATACGTGCTTTGCGGTGCCCGAACAGTGAGGCTATCCATACCAAAAATATATATAAATACATTACTTTTCTGCTTTCGACTTTCGACTTTTGAGTTTTGATTGGGAAAAAGTCCACAAATATACAACTTTTTTTTGGAAATTCCAAATATTTATTGTAAATTTGTACGAATTTTCAAAAATAAATAAACTTTTGTCTTTTGACTTTTGACTTTCGACTATAATTATGATAACCATTAAATATAAGCTTTTGTCTTTTGACTTTTGACTTTCGACTATAAATATGATAACCATTATAAATAAGCTTTTGTCTTTTGACTTTTGACTTTCGACTATAATTATGATAACCATTCTTTCCATCGAATCAAGTTGCGACGACACCTCGGCTGCCGTTATCCGTGACGGTTTGCTGCTGAGCAACGTGACCGCTTCGCAATCCGTGCACGAGGAGTTCGGCGGCGTGGTGCCCGAACTGGCAAGTCGTGCACACCAGCAGAATATTGTTCCTGTAGTGGACGCCGCGCTCAGGCGTGCAGGTGTCGCGAAGGAAGAACTCAGCGCTATCGCTTTCACGCGCGGACCGGGACTGTTGGGCAGTCTGCTGGTCGGAACATCGTTTGCCAAAGGACTCGCGTTGAGTCTCAATATCCCCCTCATCGAGGTCAATCACTTGCAGGGACACGTGATGGCACACTTCGTTCACCCCGCTCCTGAAATGATTGCCACCAATCCCAAACTGCAGGGTATAGAGTTCAAGCATCCCTCCTACCCGTTCCTATGCCTGCTCGTCAGCGGCGGCAACAGCCAGATAGTGTTAGTAGAAAGTCAAAAGTCGAAAGTCGAAAGTAGAAAGTCGAAAGTAGAAAGTCAAAAGTCGAAAGTCGAAAGCCCGGCATCCACCAAGGGTAACCCCTTCCCTCCCTATGAGGGAGGGACTGAGGGTGGGTCTGGAGGTGGGTCTTCCGTCCCCACCATGCAGATCATCGGCCAAACCATCGATGATGCTGCCGGCGAAGCGTTCGACAAGTGCGCCAAGGTACTGGGCTTACCCTACCCGGGCGGACCGTGGGTGGACAAACTCGCACAAATCGGCGACGCCAAGCGCTACCCGCTTGCCAAGCCTAACATACCGGGGTACGACTACTCGTTCTCGGGCTTAAAAACATCGTTCCTCTACTCGCTCCGCGACCAGATGCAGGCGGAGGGCGTGGACTCGATTGACGCTTTGGCGGAGAAAGTGCCCAACCTGCGCGAAGACTACTGCGCAGCCCTGCAAACAACGGTTATCGATATCCTGCTGCGCAAACTCAAGAAAGCTGCCAATGACCTCGGCGTCCGCCAGGTAGCACTCGCCGGAGGCGTGAGTGCCAACAGCGGTCTGCGTGCCGCCTTGCTCGACTACGCACGGCGTTACCACTGGCAGGCGTTCATCCCGCCGTTCTCGTTCACTACCGACAATGCCGCAATGATCGCCCAAGCCGCCTACTACAAGTACCTCGATGGCGACTTCTGCCCCATTGATGCCGTCCCCTACGCCAAGACAACTATCTAAGTCCGTCTCCCCGCGCCATAGCAAGTTCCACCCCACTTGCCAAATAAATCGTAGCTAATTATGGCTAATTGTTGATAATTGTTGATAATTGTTGACCACATCACCTCTCGCAAATTGTTGGTAATGGTTGCTAATTGTTGACCACCCCAAAATAATAGTTGCTAATTGTTGCTAATCGTTGACCCCTTAAATAGTCTCTCGCAAATTGTTGGTAATGGTTGATAATTGTTGACCACCCCAAAATAATTGTTGCTAATTGTTGCTAATCGTTGACCACATCACCTCTCGCAAATTGTTGGTAATGGTTGTAATTGTTGACCACCCCAAAATAATTGTTGCCAATTGTCGATAATTGTTGACCCCATCACCTCTCGCAAATTGTTGGTAATGGTTGATAATTGTTGATCGCCCCAAAAATAATTGTTGCCAATTGTTGCTAATCGTTGACCGCATCACCTCTCGCAAATTGTTGGTAATGGTTGATAATTGTTGACCACCCCAAAATCATTGTTGCCAATTGTTGACCACATCACCTCTCGCAAATTGTTGGTAATGGTTGATAATTGTTGACCCCTTAAATAGTCTCTCGCAAATTGTGGCTAATTGTCGATAATTGTTGACCACCCCAAAATAATTGTTGCCAATTGTTGCTAATCGTTGACCGCATCACCTCTCGCAAATTGTTGGTAATGGTTGATAATTGTTGACCACCCAAAATAATTGTTGCCAATTGTCGATAATTGTTGACGAATTTTTCTCACCATTTCACACCATTTTTCTGACAAAACGAAAAAATCTTGAAAAATATTTGCATTATTCATATATTTTTTGTATCTTTGCAGCATATTTCCTGAAAATTCGGAAACTTTTTGGAAATGTTTCCTGTTTTTCAAGATAAAACCACAACACGATGCCCAAGAAAGAGTTATTCAAAACATTAATCGCGCTAACGCAGGCAGAGTTGCCTTTTGAGCGAATCGAACGCGAGATTGTTCTCCCTGTTAAACCGGATGGGATAATAACCATTCCGGGCGTGCGGCGTGCCGGAAAATCATCGCTGTTGATGCTGGTTGCCAACAAACTGGTAGCATCCGGTGTCAATCCCAAACAGATACTTTGGATAAACTTCGATGATGAACGTTTGGCGGGAATGCAAGCAGAAGAGTTAGATCAGGTATTAAGTGCTTACCGTGAGATGTTTCCTGACGTTGACTTGAAGGATGTGTACATGTTCTTCGATGAGATACAGAATATAACAGGCTGGGACTTGTTTGTACTGCGCGTCTTTAAGTCATATTGTCCGCATGTATATGTGACAGGTAGCAATGCTAAGATGTTGTCATCCGAGATATCTACCGCATTGCGCGGATGGACTCTGGATTATGAAGTGTTGCCATTGAGTTTTGATGAATATTGTCGGTTCACCGGCGTGGAAGCGCGTGGATATCTGGAGAGCGACCAAGCCAAACGTCATGCTGCGATGGAGTCCTACATTTACGGAGGAGCTTTCCCGCAAGTGGTACTGACCCCGGATGCGTCCACAAAGTTGAAGCGTTTGCAGGGATATTTCAATACCATGCTGTTCCGCGACATGGTTGAACGCCACAAGATAAAGAACGTCGAAGGACTGCGCTATTTCCTCAAACGGCTTATGCTTAATCTGTCCAAGACGACATCAATTAACGCCATCTTCAATGATATGCGTTCAAGTGGTGCTGTGGTAAACAAGGATGACTTGTACAATTGGGCTGACTGGGCTGTTGAGGCGTATATGTTTGTACGCTATCCCAAGTATAGCACATCGATGGTCAAAGAGAATCAGTCACTTCGCAAATACTATGTCATCGATACCGGCATGCGTCAAACGGTACTCATGCCGCAATCGACAGACAAGGGAAAGTTGCTGGAGAACATAGTGGCGTTGGATCTGTTCCGACGTCGCGGTGAGATGCGAAAGATGTTCTACTGGTTTGAGAAGCATGAGTGCGATTTTGTGGTGCAACAGGATGACCGTGTCGAGCAGGTGATACAAGTTTGTTGGTCGCTGGACGATGTTCAGACGAGGCAACGGGAGATTGAAGGACTGAAAGAGGCTGCGCGAGGCACGAAATGTGACAAGTTGACCATCGTGACGCGTGACCAAAGAGAAACGATTGTAGAGGATGGCGTTACAATAGAGGTTATCGGAATAGAGGATTGGTTATTAAGATAATGGACAAAATCAAAACCACTTGTAAGTAAATTGTGTCTAATTGTTGATAATTGTTGCCCACCCAAAATAATTGTTGCTAATTGTTGCTAATCGTTGACCGCATCACCTCTCGCAAATTGTTGGTAATGGTTGATAATTGTTGACCGCCCTAAAATAATTGTTGACGTACTAACACACCCACAACCTCCCATTACCAGAAGAAGGAGTGCGTTTTCCACGCACTCCTTTCTTCTCTTCTCACGCCGTAACCTCGCGCTTGCGCGTCCGTACGCGATATATTAGGTATCCCGCCGCCATCAGCAGCAGTGCCCATACACCGTCGCCGATAGGATTCTCCATCGGGCCTTCCGGATCGGCTGGAGGTGTATCATCTCCATCCGCAGCGCGACGCGGACCCGAGAATGCTGTTTCTACCGGCAACCCCGTGTTTATGCCGGAAGCGAATGCTCCGCCTTCTGCCAAACCCAGTTGGGTATCAGCCATGAGAATTGCAGAGGTCGAATGGAACTGGTACTGCCGTTCGGTCTGTCCGAAAGTCGTACAGCCGGCTACGGAATTGATTCTCGTGTACTCTTGTGCACTAACTGATTGAGCTGTCAGCATCACTACGATTGCAACCAATAAATATCTTAATGCTTTCATAATCTATAATTCTTTAAACATTAAACATTAAACACTAAACATCATTTATTGATCACATTCACCCGTTTACCTGTCGCATCGTATAGCAATCCGTTGCGCAGGATATACATCTTATCATCGCGGATGAACTTCACAGCGTGAGTCTCAACTATGCTGTTGCCGATGTTCGTTGGGGTATTATCTTTCTCGCGAACCTTGATGCTCACAGTGAACCGCTCGTTGTTCGTCTCGGCTTGATGAACGCTGAAGGTGTATGTATTCACCATCAGGTCGGTCGTCAACTCCGGACTTACTCCGTGATCGGTTACAAATACTGACTCTATCTCTTCGGCAATATACTTCTCACTTAGGCTCAACGTGTAGTCACCGGCGGCAGGTACTTGATAACCTATCGCCATGTCGCCTTCGGCTATCGCAGGGCTGATAGCTACCCAACTCAGGTTGCCCGACTGATGTACACCGTAGATGTTGAAGTTCGTCTTGTTCGGTGTCTTCGGATAATCGGCATTGAACTCATAGGCTTCGGTCTTGCCGTCTTTGATCCAGAAGTTCACTTCGTCAGCCAGTGTCTCGCTGCTCATCACTATACCCGTTTCAACATCAACCGTCTGCTCAGACTCAGTGTTTCTATGCCAAGCCGGAGCCAATGCAGCGCGGTTTGTTGCCTCAAAGGTGAGCGTCGTGCCTTTATCTATCTGAACGAAGAACACACGACCAGGCATAAAGTCTCCTGCTCCGGAAGCCGTTGCAGTGGTCTTTGCTTCATAAGTATCGAAGTGGTTATCCGGAATCGTCACATAACGTGTACCAGCACCATCGTTCTTCCATTTACCGTCCCATGGAACTGCATCTGAGTGAACGAGTTGACCTTGCTTAAGGTTATCGCTACTGAACGCTGTCAGGTCCACCATATACGGGTTACCAACGAGGTTCCAGCCTTGATCATTGGGCTGATTGCTTGGATTTTCCAAATCACTATACGAATCAACGGATATATTCTTGTCATTCGTTTCTGCTGTGGTGGCTGCAGCTGCTGATACTATTGACATTGTCATTCGCTGAATGCCCCACGCCTGTCGTGCTTTTACTCCACTCAGTGTTAGTCTTTTCGGCGCTCCCCAATAGATATATCCAACACCGGCTGTCACTTCAGTCTTGGCAGGATCATCTTTTTCGATGTCTTTCCATGCGTTATATTCGCCGGTTGCACGAATCTCACCCGCATAGCGTTTAATTATCCAACTACCTTTATTGCCTGCGGTCACACTATCGCCATAGTACTCTTGCGGATAATGGATGCTGCTCAATGTAGCATTAAACGGCAAGCAGAGGTGATACCAATGGTCGTAGTCCGTCACATACTCATACTTGATATCCGTCTGCGTACTTGTAAGTGTGCCCACCAATCCGAATTGCGGATACTTGTATGCATACGTAGCGGATGGTGACGAACCGATGCCACTGGTCTCTACCGCACCTGCGCGTAATATAATATTGTTCACGCCGAGCGATGTGCCATATGGAATATCCAGCTTACCACCACCATATACATATACGTTGCGATAGTTGTATTTAGTAGCCGCAGCGGTAAATTTATAGCCATCCAGAATAACAACATCCTTTCCGTCAGCTGCAGCAGTAGTGTTGGTGGCAATAATCAGCGGTATTTCTACCTCAAGTCGGCTACTGCCAAGTGTAATACACAGAGTTTGACCGGCATTTTCAGTCAAAGCCTCATTGGTAGTAAACTCGTATATGCCATGTGTCAATTTGTGGCTATCCAATGCTTGTGAACCGCTTGCGCCATTCGTACCAACCTTAGTCGTAGCATTTTCTGTGCCGGTGTACATCACAATCACGCTATTGGCTTTCCATTTCAGAATCTGTACCTCAGCCGGTTCGTAGAATGTAGCCGGCAGCAGACGTACCTTACCATCGTAAGCCTTAGCTTGCAATAGTGTTCCAAACACACCACTGGTGTTCAAACTAACGGTACGTGCAGATGCGTCTCCATCCAAAACAGTAGCACTGGTTAACGTATAATCCTTCAAATCGCTTGTTGTGGGAATCCACTCATATTTTTCAGCATTTGTTGCAGCATAGTGTGCATACGTAGCGTTTACTTGTATACTTGTAGCAGCACCATTATATAGAGTCTTCTGATCGTCAGTTGTTGCGGTGCTCAAGTGCTCTGTAAATACCAACCGGTTGCCATAGCTACTAACGCGTCCCGGACGAACTGGCTGCAATCCATATTTTGTGTTCATCGGTGCTCCGGTAGCACGTGTCGGTTCGCTCGTATTATCAACTTCAATCAGCACACCTGCTGTTGAACTACTACTCGTTGAGCAATCAGCAGGCAGAGCATACCAGTTGTCTCCAATTTTTGCAGCAATCACGAAATCCGCCGGCAAATGACGGCCTTGCACATCGCCCGATGCCGTTGATTTCGTGGTCGGTGTACCCGCTCCATCGCTTATAGTAATAATCGCATCTTCTATTCCATCGGTTGTTATCGTTGGTGTGTAATCTAGATAAACAGGAGTGACGGCAACCCTGTTGCTTACCACGGGAATATTGACCGAAGTTGTGTACGATCCGTTTGCAGTCAAACTAAACTTAAATGCACTATTATTGGATGTAACGGTCAAGTTGGCTGTCGAAATATTATTCGCTGACACAGTCAGTACAGATGTCGCTTTAACACTCTTGCCGGCTGTTGAAGTAACCTTCACATCACCATGAATCTCTATGTTCGGCGTATTAGACGGGCTATATGTATATGTACGATTGGTACATGTTCCAAGATATACGCGGTGGTAAGAAGGATTCGATCCTATGTTCGTGCGACGGTAGTTCATAAATGTGGCACTTTCGCCATTCCCGTACGCTGTTATTTGACCGTACTCTGTTCCAACATGGAATGCATCAAACTCGTTGCCGTTTAGTGTCAATGTCCATTCCGCGCCGCTTGAGCCATCTTTCTGCTTCAAATCATCATCTGCAACGCCATACAAATACTTCTTGGTTGTCTTGTCGTAGATTGTCCAGTTTCCATTCGCCAACTTAGTGAACGTGAACTCGGTAGCATCAGAACATAATGATGTACTATTGTAACGTTTTTTATCACTATAGCTTGTTGCATATACGCGCTTGTAGGCGCCATATTCATCTGTTTGATTCTCATCAAGGAAGTAAATGTAATAATCACCACCATTAATTAGGTCAATCTGCTCATTGTCTTCAAATTGCGTAAATACCGGGTACAAATCTACATTATTTGAAGGAATAGTCAGCGTATTCCCGCTTGTTCCATCGCTACCACCATGTATGCTTGAACTGGCCGGAGCATCTGTACTCTCCTCATATTGAGTGGTACGCCAACCCAAGAACGTCCAGCCTGTATATGTGGCGGTAGGGAAAGTACTTATTACCGTAGCATCAGCTAAATCTTTGTATGAAGCCTCTGGATAGCCATCCGCCCAGTTTATGGTCGCACCGCAGTCGTGGAACGTAATATCAAAATCAGCTGCACAACTCATCGTACAGTAATAATACTGACCTTCCGCTGCTACAAATGCAATATCTGTATAGCCACTACCATCATATGCCTTAAATCCAGTTCCACTGCTATGTTGCAGATAGTGACCAGACCCCACACCAAGTACATGCCATAGACTACCGTTCTGAGTCATTGTCCAATAGTATGGAGTTCCTTCATCCAAAGCCAAAGAGGTCGATGAACCCGCATATTTCAGATATTTGCCATCGGCTTGCTGGATGGTATATTTACCTCCGTCAGTAGCTGTATATTTGATATAGAATACATTTGCTCCGGCTGCATTGGTTTCCGGCAGTTTGCTGTTATTGCATGCACCTGCATATACGGTCTCACCATTGGAAATCTTATACGCGCCACTCATACCTGCCACGAACGCAGACGATGTGCTGGTCTTGCGGTAGATAGCATAGAGTGTTACATCTTCATCCGGTGTATAGGTGCTTGTCCCGGCTGTAATCTCTAATTCCGGCGACAACGACATCGGTGCGATAGTTGTTTTGCT